>Ga0307507_10000692_pt1 | contig 73760 bp, 84 predicted proteins | sample 7_EM_MG_FD_207223 | JGI IMG/M metagenome (GOLD analysis project Ga0307507, IMG submission 207223) | Populus trichocarpa ectomycorrhiza microbial communities from riparian zone in the Pacific Northwest, United States - 7_EM | ecosystem: Host-associated > Plants > Roots > Unclassified | place... | reverse complement strand
TAGGAGCCTTTCGCACGAAAATATAACTCAATATTGACGCTATTTTGGCGTGCATCGCCACAATCTAGGCCCAATTAGGGGGTCAGGTCCGAGGATCGTCAACCGTAATATTGACGAGTTCAATATTGACTTTGACGGCCGCTTGCAGTTAGATCTTGATGACTAAGGCTCTTAATTTAACGTCGCCGACTTTGAAGCTTTTGAAGCTCTTGAAGCTCCTATACCCCAACGATCACTACCTACTCGTATACACGCCTTGCCTTCATCCAAAGCCTTGCACAATCGCGCCCACCAAGTGCTTACTCTTAAATTACATCTGCGACGCCTTTGAAGCCTAGATTATGATCACGCTGCACCAAAATCCTATCATACCCCTAGGGTGTGCGAAATCGGAGGTTAATGATGAGGAGCAAAAGGAGGTGGTGGGCGCTGCGATATATTAGCCTTAGTACACCCTCTCAAGGCTCCGTCTATCGTGAGGATATTCGTTGGCTATACTGTTGATGGCTTTAGTGATGTGATAGAGGCTTCGCGGAAGTCGGAATGCTTTGTAATTGGAGGTCGATAATGAGGAGCAAAAGGAGGTGGTGGGCGCTGCGATACATCTGCCTTAGTACACCCTCTCAAGACTCTGTCTATCGTGAAGATATTTGTTGGCTATACTGTTAACGGCTTTAGTAATGTGATAGAGGCTTTACGGAAGTCGGAATGCTTCGTACTTGGTAATTATAAAAAGGTAGAGCCAAAGGCCAGGTGGTTGTGATCGCATTAAGTAGTAGTTTAGGAGGAGGTGGTTGCGCATATATAAGTTAAATACACCTTATATTTTATTCCTTATTAACATGCCTTCTTTTTAGATTCCTTACGAGCCTCTTATATACCCTAATTGGCAGCTTCCTACTTAGTTGTTTACTTTAATTGATATAATCCTCGCATATAATGAAGATCCTAAAGCTCCTTGGTTACCTACAGAAGTCGCAACTTCTTTAGCACCAATTAATAAGCTAACGCCTGTGCCTACGCCTATACCTTCGCCCCCACCTATACAATATCCACCTGGCTTCTTTATTAATCTTATAAGGGAGGACTCTTTAATAAGTGACGCCGGCAATCGCTATTAGGTTAATTAAGCACTAGCTTAAATAGGGAGCCTATTTGGAGGCAGCAGCGTTAAGTATATTAATCTAAGTACTAAGGAAGAGATCGCAATTTACCTAGGCAATTACTCTCTACTAAGATCTTGCTTATTTAGCCCTCCCTCTACTAAATAGGTGTACATTAACCTTATAATTAACGATTTGGAAGCCTTAACTCGTTTTTAATTACTCTTCTTCTGGGCTAGCCGATAGGTGTTTAATTGGATCTTAGGGCAAACCAACTACAATATCACCCTCCTTATTAGTAGAATCCTATAAGCCGACTTCCTTGCCCAGTTCCCTTCTTTCCCCTTTATACTTTATAGAAGTAGTAGTAAGCCAGAGAGTACACCTCCTTAAAGTTATCTAAGTTCAGAAGACGACTTTAAGTTAGTGTATACTGAACAAGAGAGTTCTAAGCCTAAGGAGGAGTAGGACAATTGCGAGAAGGATCCTAACTATATATTTACTGGAACTATTAATCTTTCCTTTAAGCCACTAGTAACCTAATCCTCCCCTAGGTTACCTTTACGGCTTATTCCTTTTAAAGACACCCTTTTTAACATACCTGTAAGCTATATAACCTCTACCGGAGCTCCTACTACACCTATAGTAGGCTCTAGTACACCTGCGATTAAGCGATGTCTCTTATAGGACCTTTCCTTACCACATCCTAAGAGAGCAAATCAGTTGGTATTGTGAGTAATACTATGGCAGACCCAACCGCCATTAATGTAGATGCATATGCCCGCCAAAATTAACAATCTACAATGCTCTCGTGGTTGCAATTAAGGGCTTTAATAATGGCGCCTCCTTCTCTACTACTAGAAGCAGTATCGCAAAATGCTTGGAGCTCTTAAGTAAGCTTTACCCTAGAGGTAGGAGCTTGAGCTTCTGCCGCCCCTAGGGGTAAGCCTTTAAGTGATTATAAGAAGCTTATTCTTGCCCAAATCTATGTTAATTTAGGGGAGCAATATAGTGAAGGCCAGATAAAGTTCTTTACCACGGTAGTAGGCCAGTTGAGTGCTTAGATAGGTTATAGTTACTCCTCCCAATCTACCACCTTAAATATGAAGACTATAGAGGCTACTTAACGCGCCTAGCTTTATAAAGCAGGATTAGGGACTAAAATACAAAGTGATAATTAGGCGATTGTGATAGATCAATAGATTAAAATCGTTAATTAATATAAGGAGAGAGCTGCTTAATATCAAGCTGCTATAAATGCGATAAGGAAGAGGCACTCCCTATCTACTGTCTAACGTAATCTACTTCGCCAGAGCTTTAGTAAAAAGCAAGTAGTAGATGTGGGCCTTATTAAGAGCCTTCCTAAGTTATAAGAGTGGCCGGTAGACTCTCTTTATTTAGCTAGTAAGCCACTACTTACACGCAAGAAGCCTCAGCGCCAGAGGCGTAGTAGGTTTAAAGAGGTAGAGACCCTTGTAAGTATTAAAGCTAGTAAGGCATTCGCAACCTATATAGCCTCCCTTTCGGAGCCTAGCAGTAGCTATAGTAGCGGAGGCCTGGAAGGCTCAGGGCCTCTACAGAAAAGGCTTAAAATACTAGAGGATTATTAGGATCGCCTGCTTAGTACAGTAGAGGAGTTGCTTAAGGAAGTAGGGAAGGCTCCTACCTCTTCTATACGCCCGACTCTACCGCTAATGCAAGACCTGCCTCTATGGAGTATTAAACGGAGTCCTTCCGCTGCCTCTTTTGCTACTGCAACTTTAGGGCTTTAAGAGTATTGGTAATAAACTTTATAAGTTAAATTTGAGCTATATCCAACTGTAGCGTTAGTGACTTTTTAGGAAGTATTATAGTGGAGATATTTTACTAAATTGCGACTAGGGGACTTGCTTTTTAATTATTTCTTCTTCCTAATATTATAAACTTTAATTCTAGTGGTTTTCTTATATAAAAGATAGTTACTTATATATTCAAATTAAATTAAGAGAAAAGAGCTTAAGTGACTACGGTTGCATGTAATTAGAGTTGACTTTTGCCTATTGTAAAAATTTAATTAAAGCCAAATATTAACTAAAAGTAATTTATAATTTATGCCACCTTTAGAATATATATATTAGGTATATATTAAGTAGCTCTAATACTTAGAATAGGAAAAAATAAAGGTGGTAAAAAAAAAGTAGAAGATTTCCTATTTCTTATTGGGCAGCTAAAGGTACTCCTGGATCGTTGGTGGAGCAATCTGATACCGGCTATTCACTACTATACATTTCCTTATACATATATAGCAATTGGTAAGTAGAATTGCAACCTCAAACATAGCTGCAATGGGCTGGAGGCCTTGCTTAAGGCTGGCTGTATAAGCATTTAAAGACTAGAGATTTTGTAATAGTCTAAAGAGGTGCTCTACCGATATTTGTATACGAGAGAGCTCCTTATTTATATACTGCTTATTAGCAGTAATTAAGGACTTGCCTGGATAAGGGCTAAAGATATATGCAAGTGATTTATAGGCTTAATCGCCATATAAAAAGTAAGGATGGCAATCCTTAAAGATCTAGAGTATATACGCGTTAGTTTTAATAAAATACGCAGCATTATGCATGTGGCTATTTTATTGATTTTATACTAAAAATTGACTACTTATGTATATGCGCAATACCGCGCATTATATATAATCTTTCCATATAATTTCTAGGTAGAACTTACCTTATTAAGTCTTGTTTTAAGGCTAGAGTCGGTAACTATATAGAAGTTATTAACCTTGCCCTTATACGGCCCTTGTAAGGCTACGTATATACCATCTACAGCTACAATAGCTTAGTACTTAAAGCTGTGCTAGTGCTTATGGCTAGAGTAGAACGCTTACTAATTGTAATTGGGCCTATAGAAGCCTCTAAAAGTCCCATCTATAAAGCCCCAAATCGCCTCCTCTCCTGCAGTGTAGGGCGCAAGCGCTTGAGTATATTATTAAATGCGATTGTATATAAGCATAGGGTGCCACTGTAGAAGCTTTTAGAAGCGCTCTATAAGGAAAGCAATTATATTATTAAATACAAGAGAGAGCCAAGTAGAAGATCGCCCAAAAAACAGCTCCATATTGGCAAGTCGCGTAGGAAAGGTAAGGCGGTAGAGGACTACGCAGAGAGCAGTTACAGAATAAGGGCGACGGCGCTCACGGTAGACGCATAAGTAGAGGTTGAAAAGGTCTACAAGAAGCTTGATTTCAGCCTTTGAGAATCTATATATAAAGTAAGTAGGTAGTAAGTAGTAGGTAGGCGGTGTAGTGTTAATGTTTACCTGAATTTTGATATAACGCAACTATTATCCATTTCATCTAAATTAAATTTGAATGCTTTATAAGGCAAACTTCTTATATAAGGACGCCGGAAAATAGCAGAATATTGTCGTCTACGTCGCCCCCGTCAAAGCGCATGATATTGGCCATATAGAAGGACTATTTGGTGGTTGATTGTATGCATATTAATCTATAGGGAAGGGTGTTTTGATAATCTTAATATTGGTGGTAGATTTAAAAATCACCTGTTTGCCTTGTTTGATTGCTTACTAAGCCTCCTTTTTGGTTGATGTGGCTCGTCAATCTCTAGCGTCAATTTAGTGCGAAAGGCCCCTATTGCTTGTTGGTAACCGTGTACGGAGGACGGAGCAAAAAGATATTTCCCTTTCCCTTTTGGGACTAGTGGTTGCCCATCAGAAAGGTCCAGTTACGGAGGCTTTATCGCCTAAGCAACAAGATTTTGGGCGGTTTCTGCCCCTAAGACCCGCCAAAGGCCCCTAAATATCAGTGTCCTTACGGACAACCTTATGGGGAAAACCGCTAGTCCCAAAAAGGAAAGGGAAATATCTTTTTGCTCTGTCCTCCGACTTATTTTAGCTGCAGTATATATAAAATACCGTTCTACAAGAGGGATTACTGCTAGAAGTCTTGTATTAAACGACTTAAGTCTAAGGATCAAGCTTATATATAGTATTTTATAAATATTACCGACTTTGTATATCTGAGTACGGGCGCCGAATTTATCTAATCTGATTGGCTGGCCCTTATCGATAACCTAAGGACCCGAATTGACGTTGCAAGGGATAACCACTATCGTCTCGTATTCATGCACTTTTAACCAAAAGTCATCTCTCCAAAAACATGTCCCTTTGTCGATCGAGGTGGCAATGACGTAACAGTCGTCATTGTCGACGTCAGCCTTCGCCACATATTTCATGTATATGTAGTTTCTTTTCTTCGTAGTTTAATCTACACACGAGTCCTTCTTTATGACCTCATTTTCAGGTCGACACCCTCAGGGGAGTGTCGTGAATTATATTTTCCAACCTCACCCTAACTCCTAACCCTCTTACATCAACTAGTGAATGTATGGGTTTCCTAAGGAGCTATCTGAACCCCCCCACCTGGGGAAACGGTAAAGTAAATGTCCAACATCTAACGTATTCCAGTGGTTAAGATCGCTTGATAGCGAACGTAATCCAGTAGGAGAGAGTTTTCCACCGATCCCGTCCCTTGAATGGCTCTGTAATGTAGGAACTATACTAAATAAGCTTTTCAAACGCAAAGAGCATACATTGGACTAATAGTTCTAGCTGAGAAGGAGGAGAACCTCCACCGAATCTCTTGCTTGGGTTGGGTATAAGACATTCTTGCAGGGCCTAAAAAGAGGTTGTTTTTGACAGAGGGTATAACAGACCTGTGGGAATCCGTATCGAGCAAACAAGAGGCCCGCAAGTTTATCAACGAATGTCTTAGCTCTTACACCAAAAACATTAAAGAAGGGGTATGAAGGACTTGGAGCTAGACAAATATTTAAGGTCAGTAGCTAGCCTCGTGGAACATTAGCTGATATGTTGGACCTTAGAGCATGTTTGTGTGTCTTTTTGTTTAGTCCCACGAATGGCATGGCTCATGGCACTAAATCTGGAGACAAATCACACATAGCAGTGCTTAAAGAAGTTCGGGAGACTTAATTTTGAAACACGAATCCCTATACATTGTAAGGGTTGGTGTCTCCTATCTTAAGAGATTCTGTCTGTCTTCATCAGGATGTTTTCGTACGGAAAGCTAGTCCAGAATCCGGACTGGATTGGGTTTCCTCATTTCTCGATTCTTTTCATACTGTCCTGGAAGTCTGAAGTCACGGATGTATCTGTCTGGTGGGGAGGGGGGGGTTTCATATTTTAGTCTGTCTTCATTTGAGCATTGTGTTTTGGATGGTTGGGCGATTAAGGACAATGATATACTTGGACTGAAGTGGAGTGAATTTGGGGGTCAAATCCACTCCAAAGCTCCAGGAGGTCCACAAAAGCTAAACCTAAATAAGACTAAGGGTTACCTATAAAGGTTAATAATACAGCTCCAGTCCAGTCCAAATTGGCTCCAATCCAATTAAGTCACTGGTTAAGGATAGAGTTGAATGTCATGAGGGCGAGGCATGGAAGCAGAGACGAGCATATAAAACATATGCAGAAGAACACCGGTGACACCAAACACTATCCCTTCCTACCACTATAATGGATGACAGTAAAGTTGAGCAGTGTTTCGGTTGTTCATGCCCTAGAAACGGCAGCTCAGGATGCGCCCTCAAGTCGGGGTGGGTGCCTGCAGTGTCAATATGAATTATATGATTGTAATTTTGAAAATACTTTCGTGTTGACATGGCTTCCGCAAACAATTCGTATCACCTAGCGATTCGCTTAGAAAGCTTGCTCTCACGCTATCTATAGGATAGGGTATTAGAAGAATAAATATGTGACATATGAAAAAGATTCGAATAGTCTTAATTTTAATGAGTAGGCACAATCCAATCATGAAACTCTCTAGCCGCTCACATCCTGCCCTAATGAAAATAGTTCCACGAGTAGCACGATCTAATTCCCCTTTATTTTTCACTCTGTAACACAGCCTTTAATACGCTCTCTCAGTTAAAATGAGAAGTGAAGTGCAACTAAATTTAGGTAAACGAGATTAATAATGTCAAAAAAATTAAGCTAAACTTCAATATGTCCAAGAACAGGGACACATTTGGATAGTTAGGTGATGTTCGATTTCGCTCAATGTACCTTGTCTAAGTGCTGAGATTTGAGAGTTGATGATACCTAGGGACATCAACAGCCCAAAAACGGCATCTCTCTTTCAGCTTTTGGATATGTTAGCTCCTCACATCTGCCGAGGGAATAGACAGAGCTCACCACAAGACTCTATCTCGTATTCGCAATTCGTCCTGTTCCGTAGTCCACGAAAGCCAGGTCTTGTCTCATTACCTTGAAAGCAATGCATAGCCTCATCGATCATCCGAATTCAAATCTTTCCTGCTGCGGAGCTGTAGTATCCTTTGAGGAAATATGAAGGTCTCGGTCTTAACGACCACATCTCAACCCCTTCCTCTCGCCCTCCTCTCACTCCTAATCTTCTCCTCAACCTTCTCCTCCATTCTCCTGTGCGCCTCCAACTCCTCAATTTCTCTCTTTACTCCATTATTCTTCCGAACTGCCTCCTTCCGCCTCATCATTCTCTCTCTCACTTCGTCCAGTCTCTCCTTCATTGTCTCATGTCTCTTCCGCTCTAGCTCCTCTTTTGATTTGATGTTGTTATCCTCCACAAAACGCGACGTAAACTCTGCGATAGTGCACGCGGAAGGGCCAGGTCCACCAGTGTGGTAGCCTGCAGGGTGTGTAAGGAGGAGGTTGGGAATGGGAGAGGGGTACTTGCGGAGTGGAGACGTGAGGGGGAGGGGAAGAGATGAGGGAGAGATCGAAGGTAGAGGCTGAGACGGAGAAGGGAGAGAAGGGGAATTACGGGGGCTTGGAGGGAGCATTGTGCGCATTAGGGAGTTCTCGAAAGACTCGGAATAGGGTAGATCGTGGGGTGTGTAGTTTGTGTGGACGGCAGGTTCTTGGTGAGGCTCGTCCATGGGCGTGAAGGGTTGGTGGGACATGAGTGTGATGGTAGAAGAAGCCGATTGGAGGTCCGGCGGGTAAATAGAGCACTGAGACTGCGAAGTATATGTACTGGTCGTGAATGGAGCTTTGGAGTTGAAGCTTAGGTACTGAAGCTGCAATACGACGTTTCTGCCTTCGGGAAATATTCCTCCGTAAAGCCGGCCTAATCTTCGACTAATATATCTGTACCCTTCCACCTAAATCTAGCCTGGTATCCCTTCCTCTATACAACCTACCATGGCCGACAAACTCCGTGCGCAGCAACAACTCGAAGCCCTTCAAGCGCGCTATATTGGCACTGGACACGCCGACACGACAAAGTTCGAATGGACGTCCAATATTGCGCGCGACACTTTCGCTAGCTATATAGGGCACCCGCCTGTTCTCGAATACATCGCGCTAGGGCTGGGCGAGCCGCGTGAGAAAGTCAGGGCGCAGATGATTGAGAAGATGATACAGCCTGTGGGAAAGCCACCAGAGGTAAAGTTGCAGGTGTCTGAGCATGATATGAAGACGGTGTTAATTATGAAATAGGTGCAAGATTGATAGAGTGGTTTGAGGGCAATAATTTTGGCAACTGTGACAGCCTTTTCGCCCGTTCGTTGGACTCTGAGATAGATAATTGGAGCCTCTGGTAATGATATTGGCGATGTGAGGAGCCACAACAGACCGTCCTAGCATGGATGTTTGGAGTCGAGGGTCTAATACTACAGAGAAGCTTGCTACCATTTCGCATGATGGAATATTGACCCGGCCTTGGGATAGCGCATTCCGTGAAATGACTTTGAAGCCTTCAAGTTCAGGAGAGCTGGCAAGAAGTGGATCAGTTAGAGAATGTTTATTGGAGAAACTTCTTTTTGCGGAAGTGATGAGTGATTTCCAGCACTGAAGTCCGAACATCAAACGTATGAGTATATACGCAAGCCGCTTCCGCGGCTGCGAGCTGCAATTTGCAGTTTGCAATGCCATCTATATGCCGTGCTGTCGTAGTTCAACACGATCTAAGCCAAAACCTATAATGCCACAACCCTAGACACCGGCAGACCTGATATGCCTCACTACGCGCCAGCTTCTGCTCATTCAGTCTAGACACTAACCCGCTAACGCCGGAACATGGGTCTTATAAACAGTTCCGTAGGCCGTTGTAATACTTCGACTTACGAGTTGCCCAACAGCAGAAACTCAATCACTATCGCTTGCGCTCCCAGTCGGTCCGTCATCATCATCATCCGCCACCACGTCATCTCCCGCCATCATTGCGAACTCTCCCTTTTGCAATATATTCCTGAGCTCCTTGTTCCTTGGATCGACTAGCTCTACCGGCTTCAGCTTCGCCTTGTTGCGTATCCTGGGGTCACATCCGGCGTCTAGTAGAATATCCACTATGGGATGGCCAACGGGAGCCCACTCGTCTTGGGAGAGGGAATTGACGTAACGAACGGCTTTATGGAGGGGAGTGTCGCGTTCCATCCGGTCGACTTCGTCAATCTCGAGACCTTCTTGGTCGAGGAGGATGTCAAGGACTTCATCTGGTATGAATTAACATCTGAGTGTTTTCAATTTTCAGTCTTGCGCCCATATATCTTCCGTATCCTTGGCTGAGCCACCCCACTCTTTATCTCCCGCCTTTCCTACTCTTCAAGAATAATATAAAGGTAGAGATGTAAACTCACAGCTCCCATAAGTCGCAGCTAAATGTAAACACCCGTTCCCAACACCATCAAAGCTCTTATTCAGCACTTCCGCTACATGCACCGCAGATTTCCTTCCATTCTTCTTGGCTTCAGATGCAAGATCCGCTATCGTTTCTTCGAGGAGTGAGGTATTGTTCCGGCGACAGGCTTCGAGAATGAGTTCGCGTGGGGAAGCGCCCTACATGAATAGATCGGTGAGCTGAAGTTGAATCTCACAAGGAACCAGTGAGTGGTATGGCAGAGCAATTACCTCTTCATCCGCCATCTTGTTCTTCTGTATTGTATCCTGGGAAATTCGTGTTCACTGGAGAGCCTAGAAATTCCTCAGAATAACTCTCAGATTCGTAATCGTCTACGGGTGTCGTATTCAGCTAAAAGTAATTTCCTGCGTGGGGTCCTTTTAGAGCAGCTGGCGCACCAATCTTGCTATAGACGTGATAGAATGAGCGGACGAGTATAACGGAAGGCAGGGAGGTATAATAAGCCTGACGGTCAGCACATCACCCAAGAAGCGCGTGTTTCAAATCCTCCCTGAGCAGGTCTGCTGGGCGCGTGCCGCTGTGGCTGAGAGACTCTCGGACATTAAGAGATCGCCGTCAGTTCACCGCCTACTTTCTGCCACTCCACTGATTTTTGTGAATTGAATCACCTATCAGAATATCGTTTTTCAAAGATCGCATAACTAGAGACTAGGTACACGGAGCCTAGTGGCTCAAAATGCTGCTCTGTATGATATTTTTCTTATATTTCCAATATCTCTGTATTCGTTTGTCTCTGCATTTTGTAACTGACAACCGCGCCTAGTCTGCCCCGCCTGCAGCAACATGCTCACAGTCTCTACCATCCCACACTCGGATGACCCTTCCGATGACTATCTTGCTGGCAAGAACCGTTTCGAATGCCGCAGTTGTCCCTACCAATACGTGCTAGGCAAGCGGTATTACGAGCGCAAGATGATGAAGCGGAAAGAGGTCGAGGACATCATGGGCGGGAAGGGTTCGTGGGATAATGTGGACAAGACAAACGGTATACATCTCGGAACTAGGCACAAGCCCGATGAACCGAGCCTTGGGCTGGTGCTGACTGGTGTGATAGTCCAATGTCCAAACGAGAGGTGTAATAACAATGAGGCGTTTTTCTACTTGCTGCAAATTCGTAGTGCGGATGAGCCGATGACGGCGTTCTACAAGGTATGTTCATGGAATTTTAAGGGGAATGGGGTACTCAGATTTGGAGAAATTGTGGGTTCTGCTAAACTTGTGAACGGTGCTAACGAGTTGCTAGTGTACAAAGTGTGGGAAGCAATGGAGGGAGTAGGTGGATGTCGCTGGAGATGTTTTCATATGCATTGCAATGGTGTTCATACAGGTGTTTGTGGAGTCAACTATTGAAGATTGTGGATAGAAAGATACCTAGTTTTTTAACCATTGTCGCTAGCATCTTCGGTGGTGCGCATGGAGTGTCAATGTCCTGACCAATGAATGTCCATGAAGACTGTACCTCATCCTGCACTCTTCAGATTCACCCAATGTTCAGAGGAATGTTCCTCCATAGTTGACCTTCCCTCTGAACCCCTCATACTAAGCTCACGCTAAATACCGCTGATGCTTGAGTTCTGGCAGAAGTTGAGGAGCCGAGGCGCCCATGGCGGTTTCAGAGAATCAAGGCGCCTGGAGAAATACGAATGATAAGGGGGAATTAATTGAAGTCTGCAATACGTAGATATTGAAGATTAAAATTGAAGTGAAGATTAAGAACGCCAGGCGCCTCGCTAACGCAGATAAAACCCGAAGAAATGAGGAGGTAAACATGGAACGGTCAAGGTCGATCTCCCGTTGTAGCCTTCAGACCCTCTTCCATCATCCGGTGGACAACGCCAGGCATGAGAATGTCTTTTCGGAATTGTTCCTGTTGCAGTAATTCTAAAGCGCGAAGTGTTGGGCCGGGATAGCTATATCTCAGCATCAATAAGCGCGTACCGCGTATCTTTATCAGGTCATGACGCACGTTAGATACCTGGCGTATTTTGGCTGGGAAAAGTACTGGAGATAGTTAAGATAGGCAATGAACTCGGGGTTATCTAGCAGCTTCTGCGTTGCCAGGTGATTGAGATAGGCAGGATTTGCAAGGCACTGTGCGAACTATGGGAATTGTGATCAGCTAAAGGGGACTTGTGACGTCGAGGATAAGCTATGCGCACCTCAAGTTCAAGCTCAAAGCGGGTATATCCACCATAATGCGGCTCAGCAGGGGCGGGAGCATTGGCCATGGCGCTGGTCAATGGTTAGGCAAGCCTGACGAAAAGCAGGAACCAGCACGTTCCGAGGCTGCGAGAGCGTGATTCGGGTGCCTCTTTTTGGGGCGCGATGGGGGAGGCTGGGGGCTGGGTGTTTTGGGCCTGGAACGGTGCCCAGAAGAACGCCAAGCGGCCAGCTGGTGCGGGGGTGGGTTGCGTGCCCAGTGCCCGCTAACGAGTTGCGGTGACGGTGCGCGATACCGTTCGGGGAGATCAGGTGGTGTGGGAGCATGCAGGTGCAGCCTTTAAAGAGGAGTCGCGATCATATCCGGCGCAAATGGGGAGGGAAAGGGAGCACGGTGGCTGTGGGCTGGATGTGAATCCAGCGCGAGACGGGCCCCAGACGGTGGCTAGAAGGACAGCCAGAGAAGGGAGCCCCCGTTAGCAATATTAGCAACCGCAAGCCACGAGCCGGCACCGTGACCGAAGTGAGGGCTGTTACCAGCATCACCTTCGGCCAGCTCTCTTCAAAACACGTCCCTTGCCCACCCACTCTTCCTCTGCATCTCTTTGTAAATAGCTCAAACCCATCCGCCAAACCCAAAGGGCACTCTTCTTTACCATCACCCTACCTCCAGCATACTGAAACGCCCAGCATATCACTTTAGCTCCCTTCATTCCTGCGACTCTCCCAGGCGTCGCTAAGCAAACAGGATTCGTCCCTCCGATCTTGTGGGACCCCCAGCCTTTTAGGAAACCCTCGACAACCAAACTCAAGCGACCAACGCATCCTGCCTTCAGGTTCCTGACTGGTCTGCTGTGATTGGGTGTGGAGCAAGGATAAGACAAGCGGCACAATCATGATCGCTGAGCCGTCAATGCCAGGTAATTCATTTTCGCCTGTTTCAAATATGTTCTTGGTGACGAAAACGCTGATATCCCATACAAAAATAGAGCGGCGTCCCTCTCCTGGATCGCTCAATCTGTCTTCCAACAATCCCTTTCGCGACAGAGCTGCATCGCCTGTTATCCCCTTGCACACCCCGCCAAGCGGTAATCGCCCAGTGTCAAGGAACCCGTTCTTCGCCCCCTTCGAGGACGAGCCCGCCAACTCTTCGAACTCTCCCATTCTAATCGACATGTCGGCGACGGTGAAAGGGTCACTTAAAAAGGCGACATTTGGGACAAGTGCAGAGGAACTCTTCGTACGTCAAGCCCCAGCTCCCTCATTAGCAAGGTTTTAGATAAGGCGGTCAATACTTTGTCGCATACTTTGTCGCACACTTTGTGGCCTAAGACCGGCTCTTTCCCCTTGACCTTGCGACCGCGACGTGCAATTCGTACAATTCGTGCAATGGATTCAAAATTTGAACAGTTTTCGAAATTGTTTGCTAACTATCCTTCCGCACAGAGTAATCTCTCAATTAATGAGTCCGCCGAACAAAATGGTCAGTAAAGCCAAAAACGCCTGCACGACCAGCTCGTCTAACCTCTTGATAAGTAGCAACAGCTCCTCGTCCACCGAACCAGCGATCTGGAACTCTTCCACTGCAAGGTCATCGTCCGTCGCGATCACAGGAGGATGAGAAGCGATTGCGCAATGGATCAAGAGGTCCGCCAAGGCCAAGGGGGCCGCCTAGGCAAAAGAGTCTGCTTGATAGCCCTGAAAGGAGCGAGAACAGACGCCCAAGACGCAACTCTGAATCGTCGATGATAGATAAGGGATCCTTGAATCCAGAGGAGGAGCGGAAACGCAGAGAAAGACGTAAGGAGAGAGAGGCGGGAGTTAAGGATGGCAAATCCCGATCTGGAAGGTCAAAGAGGCCTAATGGCCTTGATTTAATCGACAAGTTAGACGTCACTGGTATCTACGGACCAGGCCGTGAGTGTACAGCCCCTGTTCTCAGACTGACTTCTGCTGACATTCGTCTCAGTATTCCACCACGACGGACCCTTCGATGCTTGCAATCCTCACCGTAACAGAAGGAAGGACCACCGCGCTCCCATGCAAGCGTTCCCTGCCAATTCTGCGAACAATGCCATCGGAGGAACTGGACCGGTGAATAAAAACATTGATCTCGAGAAGTTCCATGGCCGAGGTGCAGAAGGTTTTACAGACTTCGCAACCAGCGGAGCTGATAATTACGAATCCTACGGCAAGAGGCGGCCATCCCTTGAAGGGCGATCCCTCTCGTTCAACCCCAAAGATCGTGTTGAGCCTATCCATGGCGAGGAAACTGTCGGTCTAGGTACCTCCACCTTTCTTGAAGGAGCACCAGCTTCTCGCACGGCTATTCAGCGCCGTGAATCCGAAAACGAAGCCGCTGCTCTTCAAAACGCGAGTCTTGGACGAAAGAAATCCATTGCACAGCGCATTCGTGGTATCTCTCAACCTCGCCGTGGATTTGGACCGGAATTCGCCCCACGTATCACAAGCCCTGAATTGCGATACGAGGTTCGCCCTAGTGGAGCAAACGGAATCCCAATGCCTGATAGCCCACCACAAGCACTTCCTAAGGGCCCGCAAAGTGCGGGAGGCAGTACCAAGGCTTTCGAGAAGAATCCGTTCTTCGATGACTACGACGACGCCTATGAAAAGAAAGGAGCAAGCATTAAAACTGCTGAAGCGGACGCCAAAGGCGCACCTACCCCGCCAGCTAAATCTCCAACTTCTCCTATAAGAAATACCTTGGAAAGACGAATGACAGCTGACAGCGTGGATGGTGTTGATGGCGGTAGAGCTAATGCCGGCTTTCTAAGCCGCGTCAAGAGCCTTAAGGGAAAGAAGACAAGACCGGAGAGGAGACCTTCGTAAGAGGTTCAAACTTTGTACTGCGAACCCAATCTGGACGTCACTTGGATATCACAATACGCATTGGTCTAACTCGCACAACCTTTCCGTCTATTCTTCTAGATTGTGCGATGAACGCACGTTTTTAAGCACACGGTAGATAGGGATGTCTTTCGCACTTTCACCAAATTCACGTTGAATGAAGAGGGTACTGGAATGAATGTCTGGGGCTTCAGAAGCCAAATGGAACGGTAGTCTCCCATGAACCATTAGCTGGGTATGACTGCACACAGCTCACATGCACATCTCCTTTGTATTTTTCCATTTTCTCATCTCTTCTTGAGAGTCGGGCGAGAGAGGCGCAGATTGGAGTTTCTATTCCTGGAGCTGCTGGCAAGGCAATGGGCTGCATGGGCGTACAGAGTGGGATCTTGGGAAATTACTAATGCGTAACATTTGTTTAGTGTGGATATAGTAGTGTACCGCTCAAAACAAGGAGCATGCTTGATTCATAGAACTAAACATTACGTTTACACTAAGTTTGACCATGTCTAAGACTGTTAGAAATCGTGCATGTTAAGTTTCATTGTTAGCGAACCGGCTGGCCTGTTTCTAGGCCGGGAGTTTCGTCTCAGATGGAAGCTTCAGAAAATCATGCATGTCAACAAATTCCATCACAGCTTTGTGTGGGAATGACTCCACTCTGCTCAATCTATCTCTACCTCTGTCCAGATTCCAGACCCGAGAAATATTAAGGGGATGGAGTGGAGGCGGCCTGTGATACTGGACCTGTGAAACATTGAGCGCCATAGGCAAGGCAGGAGCCAGATCCGCCACCAATCAACCATTCCCAGCCTAGCCCAACGCAACCATGTTTTCTGCATCCACCACAAAACAGCACCCAAAAACCAATACGCCAAGCAAGGCAGAATTAGAGGGAAATATGGCACAACCCCAGTCGCCGCTCGCCAATTTCCTGCCTGCAAACGCAATGCTTGCGTCGTCTCTGTTCGCTAGCCTTGATTCCGATCAAGAGTCTGCTGCTGATCTGCCGATCTCGAGCAGGAGCAAGACACGCAAACGAACAGGTACAGGCTGCGTGGCTATCGATAGTGCGCTAGATGGAGGAATCGTGCATGGGAAAGGGGGCATGTGTTGTATTAGCGGGGAGAGGGGTGTCGGGAAGACGGGGGTAGGTGAGCTTCTCATTCATGCTCAGTTCGCTGTTTTGCCGTTTCACCGGGATTGGTGGAGCTTCTTGTTTCAACATGATGCATTTCTTGATGGAGAATAGGAATATGCTTCGTGAGAAGCTAGAGCTTTGCGATTTAGATATTGGATTGAGGCTAAGTGTTATTTTGTCCTTACCGGTTGCGACCGAAGCTTTCTAACTGGTCTTCTTGCATGGTTCAATTCTTTCAAAAAAGAATCTAAATCGGGTTGTATAATCGGCGCAAATTTACAGCTAGTTACTCTACCTTCCATCGCCTTTTCTTATTTCTTCGTTACGTGTTTACTCGTCTATTACCTAACTTATAATCCAGCTTTCTCTCGTTTTTCTTGTCTCTCATCTCCTAGCCAATCCAACTTCCCATGCCGCCATAATCGATACAACTGGCACTTTTGATGTCGTCAGGCTTTATGAGACTATTTTGGCCCGCTTAAGGAAAGATGTAACTCTTCAGAGAGCGCAACAGGCTACGAAGAGTGTCGAGCAGGCTGTATCTACTGACCCTGCATCAACCCCTGAGGATGTAGTTGCGAACATCTTAGAAAGAGCAAGGATCATGCGGGTGTTTGACTTCGATGGAGTTGTGGAGGCAATTGGGGAAGTAAGGGAAGAGCTTGAGAAAGTCACTCGAGAGCCTACAGGTTCGCCTTGTTCACATCCTGCCCTCTCGCCTGAAAAAAGGAGGCCAAGAGAAGAGGTGGCGGATAGTGAAGATGAGGATGGTGGTTTAGACAATGAAGAAGAGGACATGCTATATGGCGGCGTATCTGAACCTGAGGTACCACAGACGGCTCCAGGGACCTCCAGACCAGGAATTGAAGATTTAGAATCAAAGGAAGTCGTGGAAAATGAGGGAGGCAAAATCTCCATAATTGTCATAGACAACCTCACGCAAGTCTTAAATCCTCTGTTGAAGAGTAATTATGTTCAAGGTCCGCACATCCCCTCACTTCTTAGAGTAAATTCTATCCAGATGGGCTACCACTATCTAACTTCCATCTCTGCAGCCCACGCCCTCCTAACTACCTTCCTCCGCAACCTCACCGACCTAACACACAGCCATACTCTCGTTACCATCCTCCTCAATTCTGCCATCTCCCCACGTCACTTCCCAAACCCCTTTGCTCCACCCTCCGAACATTATCCCAACCCCCGACCCAGTCACCAAGGCTCTGACCACCCTTCAATCTTTGCATCCAACCTGGCCTATCCAGCTCTCGGTAGAACATTCACCTATTTCCTAGACCTGCATCTGCTACTCTCGAAACTACCTAGACGGCGGGGTGATGCGCGTATCTACTACTCAAACCAAAACGCAGATCACGCAAAGGGGCAGCGGGATGTGGAAATGGTAAATGTAATTGAGGTGCTGAGTGACCGATGGGAAGGAGGGGTTGGGCAGTGGGGCGCCTTTGAATTCTTAGAGAGTGGAGGAGCAGAGGTCGAGGGGGTTGTATAAAATGATTGTAGAGGTGGTGGAATTGAGCGATCAGATAATATAGATATGCAGTAGTGATTTTGTTTGCTTGTTTCTGAATCATAGAGGCTAGAGACGTGAGGAGCTTCAATGTGTGCTTGTAACTTCTCATATTAGGCTTTCGTATCACTAACCTCACCGAGCAGTGTTATGACTTATTGAGATACTTAAATTCGATGTACTCTAATTTCTCTATTAGTGGCTTAGATTCCACACTAAATTCATTAAGATCTTTGCTTTCTAGATAGCGAGGCGGTAAGTGAGCTAGCTAGTGCTGAGTAAAATGAGAGATTGCGGGGGGACTGAGGGAAGCCGCGGATTCTCACCACTGCGGAAAACTCGCCCGATCAACTCCTCTAATCAACACATGACATATATTTCAAACCTTTGCGTCCCTCACCGTCCTTCGGGGCCCTGGTCGGACTAGAGATTTCCATGAGGTCAGAGAAATCTCCCGTCCGTAGCAGGGGTTTTTATAGGGGTGCGCCCTGAGTTTTTTGCCTATGACTTCGAATCTGGCTGCGCTGGGGCGATTCGTTTCTTTTTTTTTTCGGTCCTGAGGTCTGGTGAGAGCATTGAACAGGCTTGGTTTAGACAAGTGAGGGAGAGTGGTGAGTAATTTTTGGAGGGGAGGTCTGCGTGACATTCTAGTTTGAGGAATGCGGAAGAGACACCCGCAGCGCTCCTCCCTGAAAGATGTTCGACCAGTTAGTAGATGATTGTTTAGCTATTGCGTTAATATATTCCAATATTTGACCGCCCCTTTGTCCTCCGGGACCTTGAGCTGTGCGTGTCGACACAATTGTGTCCGCGCAAATGCACCCTCTTGCAAAGACTCTTGCTTGTAACAGGAGTTTTATAGGGGGTGCCCTCCTGAATTTTTTGTTTTTCGCGGTAAGTTTGAAACAGGTGGGGGAAATAAGACTGGATTTATTTTGGACATTCTTTCCTTTCACACAATGGAGGGGAGAAGGGAAGATACGGATAAAACGAAGCTCGGAGTCAACGGCATTTGAGACGAAATGCAGAGTTAAGTAAATTAGATCTGGCTACTTCAGTCAAGCTGAAAATCATCGTCTCCTTCATTTCTCCGCCAACCCCTCAATGAGCCATCGTTTCCCTTCATATCCTCCTCCACGCATCTCCTTCCTGACAATAACTCTCCAGCCTTCACGTCCTGATACCGCACGCCCATGGTCGCTTTGACAAGCACGGGGACTGCAAGCAGCGCTGCTACATCAGCAACAGCTCTCCACAGCGACTTCCTGCACAATCTACTAGCCCCGCGCGGGTCGAACTGTTTCCGACCCTGCAGCACGCCACCAATAATGGTTTCTTGGAAGTGCGGAGTGTAGACTGCGCTCAAGTTTGAAGCGATGGGAGGCTTAGACGATGAGAGGTTGCGGCGGGAGTGCGCGAATTCCCGGTCTACGGTCTCGACTTTGAGGGGCTGGAAGCTGTAACCCGAACCTTGGCTCTCCCATCTCGAGGAAATTTCAGATACAACGCCTGACATGCGTCCGGAGGCGCTGAACGCGCGGGTCGTGGCAGCTAGTACGTGCTGTGAGGCTGGTAGGATCAGAGTCGATAGGTAGGCGGTACGTGGGGTCAGGAGAAGTGATGTCAGAGATGACAGGAGAGAGGTTGTTTGGGCGAGGGCGAGCTTATCGGTGCAGGATTTGCTGCGTGTGGGGGGCGCGTCTGGGCGGGAGGGTTTGAGACGGATATGGCCTAGGAGGGAGAAATGGGATCGGCCTCGAAGGCTGAGCAGAGACATATCGCTCGTCCCATCTCCTCCGTTTACTTTCTGAGAAGGAGCGGCTGCTGGTGGAGGTACAGGCCACGGCGTTGCGTCTTCCTGTGCGTCCATAACCAACTCCATGCTCGCGTCTCCGCATGGCGCCTCGGAGCAGTACATGTGTATCTTAACATCCTCTTTTATCGCAAAGGGCTGGAACTCCGCGTTCGTTATTTCGGTGCCCTCACGGCGGCGTACAAATGTCGAAGAGCGTAGGCCTGTCGCAGCCAAGTCGGCGCATTCTTGGATCAGGAAGCGGTTGAAAGCGCGGATTGCAAGGATCTCGGCGTGCCAGTCGTGGAGGACGGTGCCGTGTGCGCGAGGGAGTTTAGAGGCAGGGAGGCATTTCATGCCAGTCCTTGGAAAGTGCCAATATATTAACAAAGAAAACTTGGAGTTTTGAGAGTGCGGGAACACACCCTAGTGAAGCACATGTCAAGGGCTCGCCATCTTTGCTGGGTAATTGGTAAGCTGTTGGAAGCTGGAATTGAAGGGATGCTGTGTGTTGTACCCTTAGACAATACTATCCCACTCAAAGGAACCCATTCCCGCGCGTCGTCGTCACGTTGACGGGGCTTTCGCTTTGCGGGAAGAGAATCGAAGGTTGAAAGCACGCAATCTGCAATTGCGTCCGCGGACATTATGCTGAGAAATACAGATATCAAGCGTACGCAATAGACGGGGGAGGGTTACATGTGATACCCGGAGTGGCCATGTATGCTAACAAAAATGGATCGGACGTCTGTCAGATTTACATATCCAATCGCGGGTGGCTTGATGAAGCTCCTGGCCCCGCCATTAGAGGGGTTTCGATAAACTGACGGAAGGTGTTCTGACGAAAGGTAATGCAACTCGAGTCGAGGCGATCGTCGCGTACTAGCAGTATATGGTTAGTAGGACCTTTCGTCAGATTTGTTTCTTGGCAAATATCAGAAGTTTTGATGAATATTTTCATCAGAACTTCAACCCAACCCCCTATTTTGTTTACAGCAGCCAGCGACTCCAAATTTCCCACAGTTGATCCTTGCCACTATATCTTCTGATCCTGAGCGCCATATTGATCAAACCGTCGAGCTGGTTCAGCAAATGATTCGCTTCTGTTGGTAAGGGGGGCTACTTGGGGCAGTCTCTTTGAGCTCGGCGACGTGTCACGTGACAGCGCGCTGGCCATCCTGTAGATATCTTCTCAGGGCCTTCGAGCCCCTGAGATTCTTCCTCATAGAGTATCATATATGTCATTTCCATCAGCCTGCTCAGCGTCTGACAGCTTCTATCGAAACCCCTACTTGACCAATTTGACGAAAGGTCGCGCTTGACGTATGTGTAAGCACTAAAACTTAGCGTTACCTTCCGTCAGATACCTTCCGTCAGTTCATCGAAACCCCTCTATTGGTGTCCTTTATCGCCCTCACTCACGGCCAGATGGGGTCATCTCAACTAGGTGAATCCAGGGCTATTTCCAAGCCTAGACTACCGATATATACACTTGGTGTTTTCCCATTGTCATCATGCAAGCCTTCGGTGAGGAATGTCTCTTCGGCGGGTGCACGCTTTTGCGTCCCATACGCTGACCCACACAGTACCCAAAACTCGCAGAGTAAGCTGGAAAAGAAACATCCACCCTCGGGTGCTCTCCCGACATCTTTCTGACATGGAAATAGCCCAAGTTTGACCTCCATCTGAAAGTAAGGTTCTCTCCCCCGCTTCCTCCGCTTCTCCGCTCACATTCCATCCAGATCATCGACCTCAACAACGTCCCACTCGTTTCCGGTACCTCTTTTATAAAATGGCATCTACCGTCCTCTACAGCAGCAGAGCACCGGGGGCGGACGGAGAAGCGCGCCATTAAAGAACACAAAGTTTCCTACGACTACGATAAACATGTTCCCGTCCGGCTCACGGTTGACAAAAGCGGCATGCTGCAGGAATCATTCATATTATTTGAGATTTTGCAAGAATACTCTGCTGGAGGGCGCGGGGAGCGGATTTCTCTAGGAAATGTGAAGTTGAATTTGGCAGAGTATGTGGAGCAGAGTGAGGCTGAAGGAGAGGACGGGGTTTGCAGGAGGTATTTGATGCAGGATAGCAAAATAAATAGCACTCTGAAGGTTTGTATGTCACGGATCAAACCTCATGATATATGCTAACTGGGTTGCAGATTAGTATTTACATGAAGCAGACCGAAGGCGATAAGAATTTCATAGCGTGCGTTTCTCTCATGACTACATACTGACGTGTTACTGACAAAATTAGTCCTCCCTTGAAGACAGCACAAGTCTTCGGTGGCATCGCCGGTATTATGGCTGGGGAACAGGGTGACTCCGATGACGTTGGAGGTATGCATTGTGTGGATTAAATTAGTGATTGCAAATCGTACTAATCATTTGATAGCCACACCTTCACTAAGCAGCAAATCACGAGAAGCGGGCGAGTTGCAAGATATGTACAGGAGGACACTTGCAGCTTACTGGGCGGCCCAACCGGGCGAGCTCAAGGCGGACGAGTGTATAGAAGACATTTTCGCAGGTGGGGACGGATGGGGGAATAGAGAGAAGGCGTATGATACGCCGCAGGATTCCATAAAACTAGCAGGTGGTGATAGCAGCGGGTCAATGAGCGAAAGCGAACCATTATCAATACACCGAAGTAAGCGGAGAGGCGCCGATGGTCTCCGGAAGTCGCATGAAACTTTAAGGCCTGGAGATGTGGGTCACAGCGGAACAGGTGGGGTGCGCGGGAGAGGAAGTTTAGAACAACAGGCTCATCAGATGAAAGCTGAAGCTGAGAGGAGACGGATTAAACCACCTGATGAGGTCGATGAGTTCGATGTAAGAGAGGATTTACGCAGTTGGAGACTGCTATAAGTAATCGTAATATTAATATTAAAACATTTCCCTGAGAAGGTACAACTAAGGCTAGCTAAACAAGCACCGAGTCGAATACCAACTAGAACTAGAATACAGCGAAAACCAATTCGATCAACATAAGATACGATCTGAAACTTAAATTTGCGAGTAACAAAGCGCTCAATATTTTTAATTCTGTGAAAATCCAGTAAATATGTGACATAAGGAGAGATCGCTATCGGCTGGCAAAATCGAGCTATGTAGGGCTGTAGGCGGTGAAGGCTATGTCCAAAACTTTCTGCTCCTCCGGTAAATGAGAATCGTCTCCTTGTGTGTATTTGACGCCTCTCCTCTTCATGTTGGCGCTTCGGACATCCAGCGCCTTCGTATGTCTTCGCTGTCAATTTAAGCTTGCACAGCCTCGACGATTCCCTTCAATCGCGCGCCTAGGACCGTACTCGAGCTTACAAATAACAGAACAAGATGCCACCAAACAGAGGCTCCGCAGCCCCCCTAAACCGGTCAACCCCCATCCTCTTGGGAAGCTCCGAGGGCGCTGTGGCAAGCGGGTGAGGGAGGGATCCGCATCTCTAGGTGTAGAATCATTGGGAACACCTGCGGAGGTAATTATTCTTCGAGATGCGGAACATGACGATGTCAGAGAAGATTTCACGAAGGCTCCAGAAACCAAGAAAGGAAAGGCATTGAAACAAGAAGAAATCCTCGCCTCCCTCCAAGATGAAAAGACGACACCAGCTCAAGACGAAGTGAATAAACAGATCGAGAGCCTTCGACCACAACCTCCCCTCGACCCGGACGAGCACACATACCTTTCTCAAGTGGAATTTCAGAAACTTTACTCACTCCTTTATGATGGCTTTACTCTTAAACAATTGTCCAATTATTTTGCCAGCTGTACAGGCGTCGCAAAGGATGGTGTAGAGGATGAAATGTTGCAAGGCTTAATAAAAGGTACAAGCAAGGGCAAAAAGCCTGCCCATCAATCTGAATGGCGACCCGGCACCAGCCCTATTGACAAACGCCTGCCAGAAGGGAATATCGGAGCGCTGCGGAAAAAGCAGGGACCTGTTGGTAAATACATTCTCGCAGATCAAATCCTGCGGAAAGCTTGGGATATTATTCTCCTAGAGGAAATTGAATCACTAGGCGAACTTGAGGTATCTCTCAAACACTGGCAGCTGTCTCTTCTCACAGCTGGTGGTATGGCTCCTCCCAATCGGCCTTCCTCTCCACTACTATCGCTAATTCGCTCTTTTAGGAACTCCTACATCTCTGGATCAAATTGGACAAGCACGAAATGCTAAAATCGAGATCTTCTGGCCCCATAATGTCATACGGATCACGGCAGACAAAAGCACCGCTGAATATGCCGCGCAAGATGTTGAGAATTACCTCAAACACACCGAGGTTCAAAGGCTCAAGCTCGAGCTGTGGAGGCCACTTCTTCCTGAAGATTGCCGTGATGAAAATAACCTAGTTGATCTCTTCAAACCGAAAGATATTATCTTGGCTGAAAAGATGAGCGGTGCCGTTATTCAGCCTGTCAGCAAAGATACGGTATGAGGCCACTTTATATGCATAGTACCTAGCTAATACGTATAGCTTATGATTCGAGGAGTGAATAAAAGCCAAGTAGAGGATGCGGAGCGCTGCTTGCTTGCAATGCTTCATTTATACCCTATAGATAATAGTTTGGCTCTTTCGAACACTAGAAAAGAAAAGGACAAGAAGCAAAGTGTTGTTCTCTCGGCCGCCTTCAAAAGCGCCCTAGATTATCGGGATCGAGATCACAGATTAGGCCGATGGACTAATCCAGTAGTCAGATCTCCTTCGGATGAAGGATCTGCGACCCAATCTACCACAGCCGACGAGCAAACCAAAGCGGGTCAGTCTACAGATCATCTCCAAATGCAAGTAATTCGCGCGATACAACGTCCTGTCGTCGCTTTACTGCAAAATGAGAAGTTTATGCAAGCTGGACCCAAGCCGATATGGTCTAGAACAGCGGAAACGCAGGTACATGCGGCTTTTGGTCATGTTCTCCACCCTATGCAAGATGGACCATCAGATATGTCTATCAGGTCCAAGTTTGATATACGAGGCGTGAATAGGACAAAGTCAAAGGCCGTGTTCTCCAGTACCCTTCCCGGCCTATCCCGCCTGCTCACGCAGCTCAAAATGCCCCAGAACTCTCTATTCACCGAGGAAAATCTTGAGTACAAGTTCCTACCACTGCCCACGGAAGAACAAGCCGATGATTCCGGCAAGATATATCCAAGATTGTCATTGCGATTTTTGATCAATCAGAATGGAACGACACGGTTCCGAGGCTTGGGGGCATTTCTCGGGGAACATATCACGGATGCTATCATACCGGACCTCGCAACGGATATCAGGTTTAAGAAGCAACAAATGGTCTGGTTGTATTATGCTACTACTGATGATAATGTCCGCGTCTATTTGGATGCCATAGAGAAGGATGTTCAAGGTGGCGGTCGGTTAACCGCTCCTCGGATCTTAAAACTTAAGATACCTACATGGACTATTCGTGATCCTAAAACAACAGTTCAAGATGAGTGGGAAAAAAAGGAATTCATTGAGATGAATTATCTGTTCGCTGGCATTGAACATCGACAGATCATGCGCATGGGTTTTCAGGGCCACAGTCTCACATATACGGCCGTACAGGCAGGGCAATTAGGTGGAAAACGAGGGGAACTCGAGCTGCGATACAGCAAGTCGGACACTGTTGAAGAAAAATCAGGCGCTAAGGGTCAAACATATGTGCTTTCTCGCTTTGTGAAGTCAGCTTTCAAACTCGCGGATCTCATCAACGACTCCGCTCTCAACAGGCTGTCCATGACTGAGTTGGGAATTCTGCGGAAAATCCGGGCCGCTCAGCATATCTCAAGAACCACTTTTAGGAAAATTGATTTGAGTAGTGTAACAGGCTCAAAATCTCAGAACACTACCAAGCCTATCAGTAAGGATGGAGGTGAGGTCTTTTCGACTGAGGCCGACCCAGGATCCACAGAAAATATGTCGACACTTCCCAACCCGAACTCAGCAAAGCGCGAAGATGATGACTCAGGGGATGTGCAAAAGGCCTCTACCGAAAATAATGCTTCAACGGCTGAAATCGCTACGACAAATGCCGATTCCGTTGTTATTGAAGATTCCGAAAATGTTGTTGATGTTGCAAACGAGCCTTTTTCCCGGGATTTTGTTCCTGATGCTTCTTCCAATGGAGATGGAATCCACAGGTAAGGCCAGGAAACATCTGACCAAGCTCAAATCGCCCACATAGGCAGATGTTTGTTTTCGCGTGTGTAGCGTCTTGGTAGACTTCGCTGCCTGTTGCAAGCATTTTGGACATTCGTCTGTATATTATTTGTACTCTATGCCGTAATTACATAATGAACGAATCACCGCAGCCGTCGCCTAGCGCCCTCGTCGTATTTTGCTCCTCGGACCATTTTGGCCGAAACCAATCTGGTGATTGAGGACAAGCCAACTCCACGCTGTTAAATGTGACTTTCCGTAAGAGCTTTGGCCCCTTAACAGTGGAACCACTCACTGGCGGTTTAGTAGCGACTCGAGAAATTTGGACGCGAGAAACGGCTTGCGCCTTAGCCACGGAAATATTTTAATGTATATCAGGATGACATGTCTCCGTTCAGGTCATCCACTGATTAAGTTTCTATTAAAACTTAAAGGGCTTGACTAGTACGGATTGTACAGCATTAAAAAAGGTATTTATAGTGTCTCGGGAAAATTAGAGCCTCAGGTTTAACTTCTCGATGAGAATTGCTCAATATCAAAAACCGACCCGCCCCAGAAGCTCTATGGCGATTCGATCTACAGCACCACAAATGCGGTGAAGAAACTAGTGGCCAAGAATGAATCTGAAGGCGTTCGTTCTGCCTGAATAGCCCCATTGTTCTAGCTCCACAGTGACAGTCATAGGTGTGTAGAATTCGCCGTTGGGCCGCGGAAAGCCTGAACCTGCCCGAACCTTCACCCTTGGAGGATTCGCTTACCTACGCAGTTTTAGCGCCATCCACCGCTACAAATTCTTCTCCATCCCCAGACCCTCTTCCAATCTTTGTCCTCATACCTCAAATCAAGTATTTGTGCCTGTAAGAACATCGCATTTATATGCGCCATCGCCATCACTAACATCTGCATAGGAGCTTTCAATCTACTTCTTTTCAACTTCCAGTTTTCTAAAAATCAAACCGACATCATGGGGTAAGTGACTCAGAAGGCTCCAGCGGGCCACAACACAAACCCCTTATTGCGACCGCAATCATTCTCGCGCTGCTTCCATCTCATCGAGCATCTGCTAACGACTTCCTTCAGTAAGGAAAAGACTCATATCAACGTCGTCGTCATCGGCCATGTCGACTCCGGCAAGTCGACAACCACCGGACGTAAGCCTACCTTCACTGCCCCTTGATCGCGGGGTAACAAGCTCACACAATAACAGATTTAATCTACAAGTGCGGTGGTATTGACAAGCGTACGATCGAGAAGTTCGAGAAGGTACGTTTGATTTGATTTCTCCGCGATACATCGAACAGCAGGCCAATTTTCTACTTTTTGGCTTATCGCTGAGGAGGGGCATTTTTGGTGGGGTGTGGAAATTTTTGGCGCTAAGCCCTCTTCGGCTTTCGGCAAATCAACACCATGACGCAGAGCTGAACAACGCAGCAAAAACGCCAAAGAAGCCCCTCTCGCTCCCTTCCGCGGTTGCTATTTGCTATTACTCTTCCGCACCATGCTGACAACGACTCTAGGAAGCCGCCGAGTTGGGCAAGGGCTCCTTCAAGTATGCTTGGGTGCTTGACAAGCTAAAGGCTGAGCGTGAACGTGGTATCACCATCGACATTGCCCTCTGGAAGTTCGAAACCCCGAAGTACTATGTCACCGTCATTGGTAGGTTCTCACCAGCCACCCTATTGGCTACTTTTACTGACGCTTCTTGCAGACGCCCCTGGTCACCGTGATTTCATCAAGAACATGATCACTGGTACCTCCCAGGCCGACTGCGCCATTCTCATTATTGCTGCCGGTACTGGTGAATTCGAGGCTGGTATCTCAAAGGATGGTCAGACTCGTGAACACGCTCTGCTCGCATACACTCTTGGTGTCAGGCAAATCATCGTTGCCATCAACAAGATGGACACCACTAAGTGGTCCGAGGAGCGTTTCAACGAAATCATCAAGGAGACCTCCAACTTCATTAAGAAGGTCGGCTACAACCCCAAAACCGTTCCCTTCGTTCCTATCTCTGGCTTCAACGGTGACAACATGATCGAGCCATCCAGCAACTGCCCGTGGTACAAGGGTTGGGAGAAGGAGGGCAAGACCAAGGCTTCTGGCAAGACTCTCCTCGAGGCCATTGACAGCATTGACCCCCCTGCTCGTCCTTCCGATAAACCCCTCCGTCTTCCTCTCCAGGATGTCTACAAGATTGGCGGTATTGGCACGGTACCAGTCGGCCGTGTTGAGACTGGTGTGATTAAGGCCGGGTATGTACTTGAATCTTTGACTCTGAATGATATTTTTCAGCTAATCATTTTTGCAGTATGGTCGTCACCTTCGCTCCCGCCGGTGTCACCACTGAAGTCAAGTCCGTCGAAATGCACCATGAACAGCTCGTTGAGGGTCTCCCCGGTGACAACGTCGGCTTCAACGTCAAGAACGTTTCCGTTAAGGAAATCCGTCGTGGTAACGTTGCTGGTGACTCCAAGAATGACCCTCCCAAGGGTGCCGATTCCTTCAACGCCCAAGTCATCGTCCTCAACCACCCTGGCCAGGTCGGTGCTGGTTACGCTCCAGTGTTGGATTGCCACACTGCCCACATTGCCTGCAAGTTCGCCGAGCTCCTCGAGAAGATTGATCGCCGAACTGGCAAGTCCATTGAAAACAGCCCCAAGTTCGTCAAGTCTGGTGATGCCGCTATCGTTAAGATGATTCCCTCCAAGCCCATGTGCGTTGAGGCCTTCACTGAGTATCCTCCTCTCGGTCGTTTCGCCGTTCGTGACGTACGTATCACCTAACATTCCCCTTTGCGAGTCTATGCTAATGCCCTTCCAGATGAGGCAGACAGTCGCAGTCGTAAGCTCTCCCCCAAAACCTCCTTAGCTGAGTTGAGATGTATTAACGATTTTTTTAACTACAGGGTGTGATCAAATCAGTGGTTAAGAGCGATAAGAAAGTATCCCCATATTATACCATAATAGTACTTATACTAACAGTCTCAAAGGGGTGCCGGAAAAGTCACCAAGGCTGCCCAGAAGTAAGCTTATACCAAATGTTGAGTATACTCGTGCTAATAGCTTCCAGGGCCTCCAAGAAATAAGCTGTTCGGTATATTTGCGGTGCTTGCAACAGAAGGTAAGATTGTGGGGATGGTCTTAGGATGCGGTGAAAAGCTGTTCTAGCTTTCCCAGTGGCTACTGGTAGCATTATGGTCAGGGCGAACAGGCGTTGCTCACTTCCATAGATTTCATAATAATGAATGAATTTTATGGGTTGGGCACTTCAAACTTAAGTTTGCATTGTCTATGTGATGCTTAGTGATACTCTCGCGGGGTCCGTCCTCCATTGACTAGACTATAGCCTTCCCTTTCAAAGCTAAAGTCTTCTAAGTGCTCTTCCTGGTCTTCATGTAAGCCATCTAGCGCAGATCGAACCAGCTAGGCCTTCAGGGGTTTCTGCTCAAGCCCTTGGGGTTTGTACTCGGTATCAGCCCGCCCGCCCCGGAGGGTATCTAAATGATAGTTAGCACTAATCAAGCCCTCGATTAAAGATATTAAAGTCTGGATGCAGAGGACTTACCTTCGGAGTGGTGTCAACTTGGTCAGCATGTGCTGGTAACGGGACGGCTATTGTCAGCTAGGAATATTCACCCATCCTCCCCATTCTAGAGATCCTAGAATGGCAACCGCCGGGGCGCCGTTACGAAATACTCCTGACTGAAAAGGGACATATGTTCTGGTCATGACTTCGACGGCCTCCCTCACTAGACACTCAGAATTAAAGAAGCCAAACGAGTCTACATTCGGCCAAAGTGGTTTCGAGACATCTCCACCATGGATCGTCCTGATCGTATCCCAATAGAGCCCTAACCCCCTATGGTCTAGCTCAAGGTATCCCACCCTCCGAAACGCAGTCGATGCATCATCCGTCGGTGTAAGAGCCAGACCTCTCACCACCCAAAGCTTCGTCGGATTATCTTTGTCGACCGCATTCTCCGGCTCCACGGCAATTTTAAGGCAGAAAAGCTTCTGGGGAACCCCTTCGTGCGTGTCGGGCAAGAACCAGCCGATTTTCTCTCGCTATTGGTTCTGTAAATGTGCGCGAGTGGTCCGGCATGGCTATCGGAACACACGGGAGAGGAAGCGTGATTGTAGCCGAAGGAGTCAAAGTCGTGGCGGCGGCGGCGGCGGCGGACTGTGCTTCGTGCAATGTAATATTTTTGCTGTGTAGGATCCTTCTCTCGGACTAGAAACCCTCTTCGAGCTGTCCGCGAACTGTGATGGAGCTTCCCTCGGAGACATCACCGAGTGGGTAGGTCTCGGGTCTTGTCGCCGTCGTTATTGTGTCGTCTCCGGTCGCCTTTACTGGCGCCTTGACGCTTACGGCAGAGATATTGACGCCACATGTAGCGTTACTCAAATCCATGGAGTCATTGAAGACTGCACCGTCAACGGACGCCCAAGACTAAGAAGGCACTCGATTTGGTTTGGGTCTTCGTTCCCGTCGTCCCATATCGACGTACCAGAGTAAACCAGCAGGTAATTCCAGCTCCCAAAGTCCGACGATATAGTTGTGTGTCGATGATCCACTGTAAGACCGAAGCCAACCCTGAAGGTAAGATGCGAGGCTGGCAATGGCAATGAGCTTGTCCTTTCCATGGGTTAGGTCTCTTTGTGAGTACTCGTTTACCCGACTCCACCACACACTGTGTCAGTCACCTCGTGATCTGGCATTGTTTTTCTTAGTCAGATAGTGTGGCGGTGAGATATTTAGGAGCAGTTTCCTTTCGTCGCATTGAGACTTGATTTTGCTCTTCTTGACGCCATTGTTTGATGTACTCCTCGCCGAAATGGATCTGTCCTTCGTCAAAGTATATTGTACGTGGTGAGAGGTACCGTGTTACACACCACAAGTGAGCATGGTAGGTATTTGGAGCATTCTAACATAAGGCCTACGTTGAAGACACCAGCCACGATGATTCTACCTCGACATCTAAATCTCCCTCTCCTGAGCAATGACAGCATCTAGCGACGGCGGAATTGCATACCAAGGTTTCGTGGACTTTCCACCTTTTTGGACCGTCAGAAGACAAGGTGTCATTTCAAGGGGCTTCTGTGGTCTCAGGAACCCTTCTGCACCGGACCAAGCATTGGCAGCAGCAATGGTAAACATACAGAACCGATACACGTTGGCCATTGATGCAGCTTCAGTGGCCCAGTCCTCAGCAGAATCTTGGATGATGCAGTAGAGCATTTGAAAGTGTCACTAACCCCCTGACGAAAAGAGCCCGCTAGCAACAGCTTAACCCTCCCCAACCAATAACCCCAAGCAAAAAGAGGCGTGTACTTCGACATCGCGTTCCATGCTTACTGTTTCACTAGTCGCAATCCGCATACGAGAGGTAAGCCATCAGAACACTCCGTAACGCACTTGCCACAAGCTAGATGTAGATGCCAGATGTTCGAGAAAGAAGACAGAATCAACTGTAGTCAATGTCGGTGAAGATGTGGCGCAAGGCAGAATCGATAGGTCTTAACACGTGAATTGAGGCTGAGCGTGAGGCGAAGCGCAGGTTGCCAGCCATGTTGTCACCGCAAGGCTAAAACGCCTTTTTTTCTTACCCGCCAGAAACCCCGTAGACTTATACTTTCTACCTACAATGCACTTATCACTCGAATCTTTATGCTGTTTCTATCTGGAGCCCCGGTAATAGTCTACATAATCACGGCCAATCATGAACCAGGCATATTCAGACGGTACTACGAATAAAAACTGGCAATTGAATGGTATCAAGCGGTTATGGGATGGAGAACAAGATGAGGAAAGTTTCAGTAATCAGCAGCTTGAGACCTCCCCTCAGACTAAGAGGCTCTGTGTCGGCGAAGGAGCCTCATTTACGCCAGATATGTCGATTACAATCCCCAACTCGGAGCAGACAAATTTCATGGTTTACTCACCGCTGGCTCTATATCCCACTCATTCTACCCAAGCATATCAGTTGGCATCCGTTAATTCTACTGGAACATATCAAGAATTCCAAAGCCATTTATTCGCTCAGGACCAAGCATTCAACCATTTTCCTCAAGACGGAACTGCAAATCACTCGCTTCCCGGCATTCAATCGTTCCCTTGGTTTCCGCCTCCCACTTTGCGTCCAGAATGCCGGGAAACCCTCGCTCCTCTATCAACGAGTTATGGAAATCTCATGTCCGAACTTTCCGATGATGTACCCACTTGCAACAGAACGATGACGTGCTTCCCACACGAGGTGAATACCGGGAAAGAGAGCTATTACTTTCAGCAGACGGAATTCGGAAATTCATCAACTGATTTAATGCAAACAGTGGCACATGATAATAGATACGCTTGGCTCTCAAATTGCCTTGCTGGAACAAGTCAGGATCCTAACAACATTTCACAGCTATCTTCCGCGTGCTCAGAGACGAACCAACCTGTTCCAGCCACTTTTACTTTCGAGGCTAGAATGGCCCAGGAATCCATAGATCAATCATATTCGCTAGGAAACATTCCAATTCAGCCTGGAATGTGTATTGATTCACACGAAGGCAGTCATGACGCCACGCCCCCTGCTTTAACCATCTCATCAACCTGTCAAACAGATACTTCAGCTAATACCCCACTTGGAAATAGCGAGGGACTTCGTAAGTACGCAAGAACCTAATTTGTGACGCTGTGATTAATAAATCGATTTTGATCTTCAGGGGAAATCCATGGATCTGTTGAGTGTGACCCCGACGATACTTCCCCAGAAGAACCCCTCTCTATTAATTACGACACTTGCTTTGGGATGGTGAGTTAAATTATTGATATGCTGAATGCATATTAATCGCTTCAATAGATCTGTTCAAGCACCGTCAAACTATCAAAGGAAATACCTCATAATTCAGAAGACGAAATTATTGATGTTGAGTTGAAGATATGCGGTAACTGGGCAACAGTGCACTACAAGGGCTCTATGGAGTATGCAGGCCTCCTTGACCACGACACGGCACTTGCTCTGGCGAGGCTTACTCAGAGACAATCAGTAACACTTATTGCTACTATACCTATACAGAAGATAAATCGATATACCAAGTCCAAGTCTGAGTCAACCACCAAGCGTAGATTACAAATTGTTGTATACGGATTTAGCCAAGATGGTCGGTCTGTTGGGACTCTGCTCTCAGATGCTGGCATCTATCTTCAGCGTCCACAATTCTATGATACTTGTGTTGTTTACAAAAATCCGCACTATCTTGCTAGGCCAGGATGTGAAATCCAAGTATCCGACTCGAACGAGCCGGTGCAACCCACCACAATACCCAAGAAGGATCAGTGGCGGGATGGCGCTACCAAAAATCAGGTGCTCGAGGTGTTCGATGCTGCCCAGGGTCCGCTGCATTTCTCCGAGATTGAAGCAAGTAAGAGGTTATGCACTCCTTTAAAGAGGTATGTAATATATTCCCACTATGTTTATTTGTGGACGACTAGTTGATTCACTGCTATATTTGAACCTCGTATACCCTTAGTGAAGCGTTCAAGTTCTCATATTAATCTCTAATACCACATATAGCCACCAAAGAAAAGCTCTAGCCATGATGGTAGAGAAAGAATCCGGGAAAGTTGAGGGTAATGAGTTCGGATCGGTATGGGAACTTCGGAAGATGAAAAATGGGCAGAAAAGGTTGGGTCATGTTTTCGCGGTCCTTTCTTCTTTAAGTTATATTATACTGATGTTTTCATGTTATATCAATAGATACTATAATCTAATCACCGGTTTGAGTGCCATAGAGCGTCCGACAATGAGTCTTGGTGGCTTGCTTGCTGATGTATGGGTCCAATAATTGTCCAATGCTACCTTTCTGGTGACACTGCGGCTAATTGCGTTAGGAAATGGGGCTGGGCAAAACACTAACGGTACTGGCCCTTGTCGCAGGATCTATTGATCAGTCTAGTGATGCTTCAGCTGTTGGCGACACACTAAAGACGAATACCAGCCAACATACTACAATTAGAACTACTCTAATTGTCACCCCGCTCTCAAGTATGTCATAGCCTCTTGGGAAACCTTGGTATATTAGCCAAGAGTAAGTTTTATACAAGGGCTAAGTAGTTGCAGCATTATCTACCTGGGATGAGCAAATTAAGAGGTGAAGCCTTCGAGTAGGTGTCCATAGATATGAGTTAGTAAAACTCACTATAGCGTAGACATATCCACCCAGGGAGTATCCGCGTTTGCCTCTACCATGGTCCCAACCGATCAGAAAGACATCCGGACCTACAAAACCATGATATAGTCATCACAACTTATGCCACGCTTGCAACAGAGTGGTCTAGAAATCTGCAGAGTTCCGCGGGACGATTTGAATCTCTCCACTCGTACCATTGGCGCCGTGTAGTTTTGGACGAAGGCACTAAATTACACCCATCCTAGCTTGCTAAGATTGAATCACGTTGGCTAACGTTCTTAATACAGCTCATTACATTAGAGATCGATCGTCTTTAAACCACCGTTCCGTGCATGCTCTGCATGCTCGCTTTAGGTGGTGTCTTACGGGAACTCCAATCCAAAATCGCATAGAAGACTTCGGTGCTTTGATCAATTTCCTACGTGTTCAGCCATTCGATTCCCAGTCTATGTTCACTCATCATATCGCCAACCCAGTCAAAAATGGCGATCAATCTGGATTCAAGAAACTTAAAAAGCTGGTACACTCTACCTCATTGCGAAGGACCAAAGCTTCCGTATTTGGTACTCTCGACTTTCCTTCGCGAATCAACCAGGAAATAACCATCGAACTCAACGAAGAAGAAAGGTCAATATACGCTGCCCTGAAGGACAACTGTATCGAAGTGATGGATTTCATGTCATGTTCTGAAGACAAGCAAAAGCCAGTTGGGAATGTGTTTAAACTAATTTTAAGGCTTAGACAAGTTTGCAATCATACGAGCTTACTCCCAACTAATGTTTTGAATCAGATTTATAACAAAGACTTCGTCGGCGTTGTGTCAAATGGACAGGAAATATGCAATAGCTGTGGGTCTGAGGTCGTAATTACCGAGTCCAAGAATACTTATGAGGATTTTCTTGCGGGCGCAGGTGCCCTTTGTGCGGACTGTAAGTCCCAGGACAGGGACGATAGCGCTACGAATACATCTCCCGGCACGGCTTTCTCAAACAAACTCGGCGGGAACGACATCATGGATGTTGGTATAAATCACGGCCCGTCTTCGAAAATCGAAGCTCTGCTACAAAATTTGCATGCGTATCGCACTCAGTCAACAGCATGTCCAATTAAAAGGTAATTTATGTCAGAGTCTGAAGTAGCCTATCACTTCATATTTCTAAACTCGCGGCAGTGTTGTTTTCACTTGCTGGACCAGGATGCTAGATTTAATAGGCACATCCCTTGCATCGAACGGCTTTGTTTTCCAAAGGATCGACGGAGCAAAGTCAGACAGACAACGGCGAGCGGCTCTCGAAGCTTTCCGTACAAACCCAGATTGTACGATTCTACTTGCTTCAATAGGAAGCGCTGGCGTAGGGTAAGCCCCAGCTTTACATTACCTGACCAGCTAGCCAACGGGAGGTAGCCTAGCTGACTATTTATCAATGACAGCCTGGACCTCACTGCAGCATGCCGCGTTCATCTCATGGAACCACAATGGAACCCCATGGCCGAAGAGCAAGCGCTGGATAGGGTACACAGGATGGGTCAGACTCGTGAAGTTATTGCAACTCGTTACATTGTTAAAAACTCTATTGAGGATGTGTGTAGAAGTGCCCAAGAGTCCTAAATATTTAGGACAATTTAGTTGCTAATCTGACGACATAGTACGTGACTTCAATTCAGAAGAAGAAATTAGAATTGATCCAGGACTCTCTCCATGGCGAGTCAACAAAGGGACATGGCGTTGTTGGGCAATACTTAAAGGTAAATTGTGCTCTTATCGAATTCCAAATGTATGGGCTAATACGCTAGGCCAGAATTGGAAGGCTGCCCTAAGAAAATAGGATGGCCAGTATCAAATTTTCCGATGCTTTCGGTACGCTCACAAGTGAGCCGTAAAACATAAACGGCCTCAGAGCGGCGTTCACCATCAATGTAAATATGGACTTAGCAATACACTCAGAACCATGAGAATTTGAGAAGCTACCCAATAAACCGCTAAAAGACCGAACTAATTGAATAGCAATTGCTAAAGTATCTTTCAGAGCTTCGAGTCTAGGTTAGTGCATAGATGAACGAATAGGATGAGAGGGCCTTGTACAACATTATCATGTTCACCGGTCTCTCGATGCCCTAATCGCGTCGTCTTAATTGGTTTTAGACATCCAGACACCTTCAGATAACTGTATATTTTACTGGTGGATTTGATATTGAAATACTTCTGACGCTTACCCAAAACCTGCACAGTACGACATATAACTAGATCTACAGTTCCTCGCGTATTCGCTTTATTAAACTAGCGCATATGATAATCACTTGAGTCGAGCGGTATTGTTTGTCAATAGGACCTTCAAGTACCGTCTCGTATGCAAAAATCTTTCGACTTTCTATTGAGAATATCATCGTAGAATAGAACGCATTCACGAACGTGCTAGAACAATCACTCTACTTTTGACTGTCTGAAAACTAGTGATCCATCATCCTTCTGCTGGGACTGTGCAAGTCTCTCGGCGCGCGTAGATTCCACAAGTTCATCCCAAGTAAGCCCCAACCATTTAGAGATATTTTTAGCTCCTGGAAGTTCTTTTGGGCTTCTCCCCTTCTTGATTGCATTTGGATCTGCTCCTTGCCGGAGGAGAAACCTGACCATTTCAGCTGCAGTTGCCGTGGTATTTTTAGCAGCCCAATGGAGTATTGTATACCCTGATCCCTTTCCCTTCATGCCATCAACAGTTGCTCCACTCTCTAGCAGAAATTCCGCAATTCCGATCGAGCTATCCCATCTTACAGCGAACTCAAGGGTACACTGTGCCATATTGTACACACGAAGCTCAAGTAATGCTTGAAGACACTCGATTATAACTGGTTCATTGTTTGGGCTTCTTCCCTCATCAAACAAACTTTGATATGGAAAATCGTGAGGGTGGATATGTGGTGCCGAAACTAAAAGACGTATTATTGGAGGTGATTTAATTTTAAAGGCACAAGCGATGACTCTTGAGCTAACGATACCCTTTCGATAGTCCAAAAGAACCTTGACCAATTCCACATTGTTAGCTTCCACGGCCATTTCCAAGGACTGTCCCAAGGATTTTATTACGGGTTCAGGCAAGATGCTGGATATTGTAGAGATTCGTTCTAGAAGGAGTTCCATAATCTCGACGGACCCTCCTCCTGCTTTGGAAATCAAATATGGCAACGACTTAGAAGGGACTTGTTGAAGAAGATCGCGAACACAATCGACCTCGCCAGTTTCTATCGCGTCAGCAATTAAATCTACTTCGAAGCCTTTGATGTCCAAGTCAATAGAATATGAGTTATTTGCTGACGACTTGGGCTCATGCTTATGGCAATCTGACATATGCCGTGTTAGGGCAGGCTCGGAGGTGAATCCAATCTCTGCGAAATCACAGGCTCTGATGATACATTTGAACGGGCGGTCATGAGCCAATAGATGAGACTTCCTTTCAGCGTACGTCTCAAACCCAATTCGATAGAATTTACATCCTAGTCTGTCGCATTTGTACAGTCGCGTTCCGTAGTGGATGGCTAGGGTAGAGCAGCGACAACCAGATCTATGCTGCCTGGATGGACAGAGTAATGATTCAAACAGTTGGCAGATCTGCAGCGAGGATGTCGAAATCGTTAAAGGGTCTTGATTTTTCCAATCATCACCTGTATATTTCCCGGTTAGTGATGCTCTTTTAAGGGGTTTACAGTGGGATGATGACCGACCATCACTAGCACTCAGCTTCCTTCGTTTAGCTATGAAATAGTTTCCCGCTAAAAGTATTTGGTGCATTTCTGGCCAGTCCTTAAATGCTTGGAAGAATGACGGAGAAGTTTCCTTATCGGAAGGCTCCTCAAAGTCCGAGTTGCTCCGTGCTTCTACAAAGGCGCTGATTTCTTCACAAAGCCCTTTAAATGTAGGGGGCTTATTCCTCACCCGGGCACATATTTTAATATGTTCCAGCCAAGTTGATTCCGCATATGCCTGCAATACATAGTCCCCAGATAATATGGATGTGAGGATGGCATCTTCTGGGAAGCCTGTATCAAAACAGTCGAATGCGAGATAGCACATGCATACTGAAGCTATGCTTCGATGTGCTTCCCATTCTTTTAAGAAAAAATTGCTTTGCCTGCCGAAAAGGTATCTGCAAGTATTAGCTCTGCTACTTCGGTCTCACAGGAGGTGTCAGCAGACTCACTCTTTAGCGGTGAAATGTACAAACTGGAACACATCACCTTGGTACTCTATTATTGGCCCACATAAATGAACAATATCGCGAATTAATCTTTGCTTGTAGGCGAATGTCTTAGCTCCAGGTTCGATTCTAAGCGCCAGTTCAAGTTCGTTTCTTCTAATTGGAACTAGGGAGCAACCAATCCATTCTAGTATCTTTCGGGCTTCGAGAAGCTCCCTAGGTCGAAGCTGCCTAGCGAGCCGACTTACGATGCGATCATATCTGCGCCAGAGAATTAGCATGAAATTTGATAGTAAGTAACGGGAAGAAACAAACGCTTCGTCTAGGCCTTCGGGTAGGTTGTCGACTTCTTTCTGAATATCCTCAAGGTAGATTTGAGAAGCCAGATTGTCTAGTACTAGCTTGCAATATAGAAACATCCCTGCCGTTGTAGGTCAGACGTGAGAAGAGCCAAATTACCACTCTACTCACCCTTGGATTTTCCTATGATTGGTTTCACTAAGTCACGAATCTCGTTGGATATCGCAGAATCAAACCCAAGCCCCGACAGCCATGTGTTCACTCTTGCTCTGACATATGAATCAATATCTTGACTGTTCTTGTGATCGATGCGAATAGACTCAGTGCGTTGTCCCATGATTTTAGAGATATCGACTTCTGCCCTACTACTGATGAGTAGTTTCATGTTTTCGCAATTCTCCAATATTTCCAGGAGTGATTGTAAAAGGACCCCTCTCTCGTATTCTTTAATTTCGTCAACGCCATCCAAAATCACATAGACTGGTTCAATGGGGTTTACCGACGAAGTCTGGTTCGAGTCATTCGGGTCGATAGGTACTGCCGCTCTACTCTGTTCCGGTTTGGTGCTGCCAATACATTGCAGTAGGTCCACTAGTAAGCTTTGGGCGAACGCTTGTGAGCTAGATATTTTTCGAGGATTTGCATGGTATAGCATTGGCTGCAAATCCTTGTGCTCGTATAAGAGCTGGAAAATGAAGGATTGTAGAACTTTGAGGGTAGTTGTGCGTTCTCTGTTTTGGAAACTGAGGAACGCGAACAATGTATTTCTAGAGACTTTTTCTGCGCGGTCTACGATAGTAGAAGATAGGACAGTTTTGCCAGCTCCAGGGATACCAATGAGCCAGAACAAATTAGTGGAGTGATCAAGAGGATCGATCCACTTCCTGAACTGATCCTCGTTCTTCAGCCATTCACCAGACTTTGCACAATATTTTCGTCGCAATCTCTCAAGCTCATCATCGTACAGATGCGGGGACAATAAGAGTCTCATGGACTCAAATTGTTGGGCTTGACGAGCCGCCTCGTTCCGTTCGTACTCCTCATACGCTTTTATGCGCGCTGCATCAGCCTCGATTATGTTCGCCAGAGTGACTTCGCTATCCATAAGGGTGACATGATTTCCTATGTTCCGTAGGATCAAGGTGATCTTAGATGCGTATCTTGGCCAAAGAGACTCAAACAATATTCTCCATTCTAGGCTCAAGGTTAGCCACGCCAGAATAGCTGCTTTAAGAAGTACAGATCAGATCTACTTTTCTTCTTGAAGAAGTTCAGGGCGGTGGCGTGGAAGTCTAAGATATCCTTGTAGAAAATACAAAGGACCCTCTGGACCCTGCTATTTGAGCTGAACAGGTCTGCATATATTTGAAATCGAGGGAGAGCATCCCCTATCTGGGCCATAGCATTTACAATTTTATCATAACTTTGCACAAAGGTACTGGAGATCTGGATTGGCCGTCAGTAGAGTGATATAGAGCTATGTATAATCCAAGTGCTCCAGACACTCACTTGCAGCAGAAGTTTGATAGGACCCTTCGAATGATCATTAGCAGTGGACCAACAAAAATACTCGCTATGCTACATACCCAAATAACCGCTAGAATTTCTGGCTTCACTTGCACGAAAGTATCAATAGTTTGTACGTATTGGCTCATACACTCGAGGTACGGTTGTATTTTATTCAGGTTCCGCAATGTTCCTGATTTCTCTTGCTCCTTCTGGATCTTTTCCGTCGCATCATACACTTGCTCAATGGAATTATACTGCGAGAAATCGTAGTCATGCGGATCCGCAAGGCTTTGTAGAAAATCCCTTCTCGCAAAGTCAAACGCCTCTTGAACGGAAGATGAGGCTGACATGGCGTTTTCGGCAGTGAAATATAATCTGAAATTGTATACAAGTATATATGAAAGTTGTGACTGCAGTACTGTGTCCGCGACAGGTGAGTTCAGAGCAGGCTGGCAGTGGACTGTTCAAGATGAGGCAGCGAAGCCTGAGGCTGAAAATACCATGAGAGTGATTGGCTGGATGTCGAGGCGCAGTTTGTGGCTAGCCACTCAACCAGTCATTTCAAATTATGCCTCAGAGGGTACATTCAACCTCCTTAATGTCCCTTAAAAGCGATCGCAATAGGGTCCCTATGGGTAGTTCGCTTGCTTGAGAGAGCCATAGAAGCTTCTCTGTATATCTCATCGTGAAGTTGAGAGCGGGTGTAGAATGCTTTTGGCGGCAATAACTGAATGGACCACACCTCACACAAAGCAAAAGGATATCCTGATTATTTCTGGGGATTGTTTAGGTTCTTACCCTGAACATAAAGACGTGGATCTTCTGTGGTTGGGTTTGGGACGCTTCTCATGCTTACTAATTAAACCCGCACCACTCACAAGATTCGAATGGCGTTGAACAGTCATCTGTTAATCTGGAATTTATGCATTTCTCTCTATAACCGATAATGGCTCGACATGAGCTCGGTAATGCGGAAAACGCGTTTCGTTTGTATATCTGATACTCATAATCAGACACCTAAGCTGCCCCGAGGAGATGTGTTGATTCATGCTGGTGACTTGTCTAACCAGGGGAGTATCAGCGAACTGCGGAAGACCGTTACTTGGCTGGAGAAAGCAGATTTTGAAGTGAAGATTGTTATTGCAGGTAATCTTGTCAACTCAATAGATAAGAACTATCTAACACAATACCTCCACAGGAAACCACGATGTAACTCTCGATAGCCAATTCTACGAGAAACATGGGCCCCTCTTCCACAATCAACACCGCCAAGATCCTGAGGCATGCCAGAGACTCTTCACTGAGTCCTCGTCCATCACCTACCTGAAGCACGAGGCTACCATTATCCGGCTACGGTCACCAACGGGTCCTCATACCCAGTTCAGTGTGTTTGGGAGCCCGTATTCACCTGTCTTATGGACATGGGCATTTCAATATAGTGAAGCGGAGAGCGTTAGGCTCTGGGATGATATCCCTTTGGACACGGACGTTGTTATCACTCATACACCCCCCAAGAACCATCGTGATGCAACTGGTAGGGGACATTCGACGGGATGTGAGGCCCTTCGAAGAGCGCTATGGCGCGTTCGTCCGCGATTGGCGGTTTGTGGGCACATACACGAAGGGCGCGGGGCGGAGCGAGTACGGTGGAATCTCGATGGCCCTCAATGCAGATATATTGAGGTAGGAACGGAGGCCTGGACGGATCCTGGGGCGGGCAATAACAAACAATCACTGGTTGACTTGACCTCGAAAGGTGGGAATTCGTTAGACAATGACGGCGCTTCGACACGTCACGACGCCTCAAGCCTCGCATCACGGTGGCCATCCTCCGAGGGTGGGGGCCAGCCTCAGATCCCTCAGGTCCCTCAGTCCGGTGTGCCCAAGTCAACCTTCCGCTCGGAATACATCCGGGAACGCCTCAGTGGGGGAACGAAGGAGGGGAAGGCAGTGCAGCAAGGCTTAACCGAGCATCTAGGAGAGTCGCTCATTGAGGACGACTGTGCCGTCTCAGGTACGCCTGAGGAGGAGGCGTTTGAGGGAAGAGCAGGAAGGAAGGAGACTTGCGTGATCAACGCTGCTATTATGGCTAGTAGCTGGGGGGGAGGCCCCAAGCGATTCAATAAGCCTATTGTAGTCGATATTGATCTACCAGTATGGATGGACACGACAAACACTTAATAATGCAGGAGTACATAGAGAGTGGTTCTGCACGAGTAACAATTCTGCCAATGCTGGATGATCTCACAACGTTTCCGGTTCAAAGCGGTTCTCGATGGTTCACGCCCAACAAAGTGTTTCCTCGAATTATCTGGGGCAACCAAGCCCTCACGCAAACAGCGTGGTGTTGCGCAGTGGAAGGCGTCGGGTCCCTGGGTACGCGCAAGCAGTTAGAGTGTTTACGGCTGAGGTGGTCTCGGGCATTGATTGGCAACAGCCCTTGCTCGTGATGCCCCGCCTTTGTCACGTCCCCGCCTTCGATTCAAACATTGATCCCTTATCGCCATTGACCGTTTGCGGCTAGGGGCGGGACGGAACGAATGGGTGGAAGTGGGTGCCTAGGGAGCTGCCTCAGTGCCCAATTGAAGCAATATGGCAGGGCGATCAGGAGCCCTCTTCTCGTTGGACGAGGCAGTCTTGGAGAATTAACACGTAGAGCTCCCATTATTCTATGCGCAAAGGATCTCTCGCCATTATAGGTCCAATGTATCGCCTTGCGAAAGCCTTGGGATATGATGGGCCAGAAGACGTCGGCTGCCATGTAAGCGCTGGCCTGTATGGCAGTCCGAAAGTCACACCATAGCGACCCAATCCACAAGCAATCCCACAGACCTGTGTCTGGGCTTTTAGGAGTTTCGGCACTTCCTGGCTTCGAGGATGGCTTTCGTGATGGGATGTGACGAGCAGACCTATGTCGGCGTGTTTCGTTTCGGCCTTATAGCGGCCTAGGTGGTATCTCTTGTTGTTGCTTATTGTTTCCCGTAGGGAGAGGCTTCGAGAGGCGACCTCTGCGCCTCCCTTGATTTCATAAGATGCTTGATCACTCATACTTGTATTCCATATTCGAAGTCCCGCGGAGCCCGTCTGATGGCAAGAGACGGGGAGCTTCTTGATGGATAATAATGTACTTGTACTAGAGAAGCGATTACCCCGAGTCTTCTGGATTCTGTCTGGAAGACGCTGCAGGAGGCCTCAAGCCGCCGACCTGAAAGGCTCGTGGGCAGTGATTGGCGAGTGGTTTCGAACCGCTTGTTGGGATTTGCTGGGTTTTGCTGCGAGGTCGGCCCACAGCGGGTCTCGCGATTTGTGGAGCGTGGCTTAGGCGTGGGTAGCACAAGCAGAGGCCTTTTTAGCACTGGCTGGCTCGAAGCCACGGCTCGTTGCACCGGGAACGTCGCCATCGGAGGCTACCCAGTTGCGTCTCAGCCAGTAGGGTCAACACCAAAGCAGCTGGGCTCATGTGCCCAGCTGGTGCGCGAAGAGCGCGAGAGCTTGCATCGGCCGCTTGGAGGGGAGCAAGACCAATGGTGCCGTCTGTGACGAGGCCTGACGCTGGCTCACTCTCCATCGAGGATGCTAAGGTAGAGCGCTGCAGGCTGTTGTTCATCATCTCACGCCCAGCCTTGCTAGATAAGGACTATCTTTAACAGCCTCCTGCGCCATCAGCTGCCTTTGCAGGCGCAGAACGACAGCAGAGCGCGCAGCAGCCTTACAAGACGAAACGGGGTATGCTGGAAGCCTTTTCTGCATTTTGGATAATTAACTGCGAACGTCTCCCTTTAACCCACCCCGTCCCCCTTCCCCTTTCCACTAACGCTGGACGTCGGCCTGCTTTTGTTCCTGACAAGCGCTGAAACGGCCGAAAGTGACGTACCGCCCGCTTTGATTACACCGCCAGATCGCCAACGACAAAGCTCGCAAAAGATCGCCAGGCCGATCTAGAGACCACCAAAACAAAGCCCAACATAGCCTCCCCGCTCTTGACGGGCTTGCGTTTACTCAAGCCTGAGAAGAAGAGAAAGAGAAGAGTTCGCCACGAGCCACGCTTGCTTACGTTTGCACGCTTTCTCTCGCATTCCATTTCTCTTTCCGATTCCTCCGCTGCATCTCAACTTCCCACCCTTACTCAGCGCTGGCTTGACCACCGACGGCCGATATCTCCCCACACCCAAAACCTCGGCCTCACTCTCTCCACCACTTATATACACTTGCACACCGGCGCCAGTCGTCGCATTTCATTGACACCTTCTAAGTCTAGATCTTGTTGTACAACTATCGCCACTATATCCGGCACTATCATTCATTGAAAACCATTGCCTCCCTGCATCGCATGTGTTCCCAGCTTTAATCCTTGGATCCCTCGTTCCTTCAACCAACTTTAAATCTTACTGTAGCTTTACTCAGCTCCCGCCGTCACTCCTTCATCACAATAATGGCCTCTCTGTTACCACCAGACCTATATGCTGCGTTAGGGGTCCCCAGAAATGCGGATGAAGCAACCATAAAGTCGACATACCGAAAGCTGGCCCTCAAGTGTCATCCTGACAAAGTCACCGACGAGTCTCTTAAGAAGCAAAAGCAAGAGGAATTCCACAAGATTCAGACCGCTTACGAGATTATCGGCGACGCCGATAAACGCGCAACCTACGATGCAGAGGTTAGATTAGCCGAATTGCGGAGAGAGATGCTAGAGAGGGGCGGAAGTGGTCCTCGTGTGGATATTCGAACCGCAGGCTACGATATTCGCACCGCCGCACCGTCAGGGGCGACTTTTGCTACTCGTGGAACCCCACGGTACGAAGATCGCCGACCAAGCAAGTCATATGACGATGACAAATACTACGAGGATAGGTCGTCGTCGAGGAAGTATGAGGCTTACGAGGCCTACCCAAAGCGAAGTTCGCCACGCGCCGCGCGTACGGAGAAAGAGCCTGTCAAGGTCACACCAAGAACTAGTGACAGATCAAGGTCTGAGCAGAAGAAGACAAGGGAAAAGGACGAGCGGAGAGATCGTCAGGGCAAATATGCTTTTGTCACAGAGGAAGACTCTGCCGACGAAAAAGCCCGCTATGAGGCTGGCTATAGGAAGAGGGAAGAGGCGAAGCTCCGGGAAGAGCGATATGCTGCTGAGGATGAGGTGCGGAGGCAAGCAGCAGATGCCCGACGACGGGCTGATGATGCACGACGACAAACCGAGGAAGTACGACGACAAGTCGAGGAAGTACGACGACAAGCCGAGGAAGCAGCTGGAAGGCATACTCGCCACAGCGACGACCGCGATCATGAGCAGTACGTCGATGAACGGCAGCGGAAGCTGGACGAACAGCAAAGCGGTGTCAAGAACTACATCGAACGTGCTAGAGCCTTAGCTGATGCAGACTCTCGGCCACAAGCCAGCCGCACAAACTCATCTCGAGATCCTCGAGATTATTACGATCGTTCTCGACGAGAACGCCCGGAACCAGTTAGACGATCCTCTGCTCGTCCAAGGGACCGAGAACCACGACCTGGTTCATCGGGTCGGGATAGCCATAGGGAAAGGAAATACTCGGTTCCCGAAATTGTGGATTGGGATAGTGAAAGGAGGTTACCATCTTTCAAGCACTCAGCTTCCTCTCCAGCTGAGATCAAGGTGCCACGAACAACCCCCCAGCGCGCTCACACTATGGAAGCCAAGTACGATCACCGCCGCACCGAGACATCTCCAACGCCTGGCTTCCGCCGTGCGGAGACTGCGCCGGTAGCTCAAACAGCGTCGCCTACAACTACACGAAGAAAGGAAGCAACACCCGCGCGATCCTCTACCCTTCGCACTTCAGAAACTGTCTTACCTAACGACTCTGGTTACTCGAGTCCTGGCACTCCAGAGACTATATTTCAATCAGCTCAGCCTGCTCAACCGACCATAAAGACTTATCATTTTGGCTCAGGGCCCCAAGGCGGCGTAGGCGGTCGTTCGGCAGAAGATATCCGTATCGCGAACGGCCACCGCACCATTCTCCACGAACCTAACACCCATCGCAGAACTCGCTCGCCATCCCCGATTCGGGACCACGATCGTCACCCGCTCTCAACCGCTCGAACTGTACCAGCGCCTGTTTCTGGAGCGCGCTATACAACCGTACGTCCCACAATCAGCCGTTCCGCGACAATGAACGTGAGTCCCGAGCGTCGGCCTAGTCTGGATACAAAGGAGCGGGGTCGGTCGCGGGATCTGTGCGGCGAAGTCGAATCGGATTTCCTCCGGCGTGAGCGTGCACGACAGCCAACGAGTTACAATCCTGACCAAGTCAACTGGCAAAGGAAGATTGGCCCTGAAGATATTAGCTGGAGTAATCGTGGCCGTGAGAGAGTTATCCCGGAGAGGGAGAGGGACTACGCAAAACCAATGCTTAGAAGAGGCGAGACTGCCTATTAGCCCATCAAAGTTTTTTGAAAGGGATGCTGGATGCATCCCCGTTGATGTGAATTGGAGGATGGAAGAGTCATGGGAAGGTTTAAACGGAGTTTACTACTTGACTGATGGGTTGGGATGGGTGGGCATGGGCCGGACTGTATTAGGATGGAAAGGGCATGGACAGCTAGGTTCACGGAATGTGGATATGGGTGGGTTTTTTCACTTTTAACAACTCTTTCACTAAATGGAGTGGCGTAATTGGGGGCACAGGTGTTCTACTGGGTTTTTCTCTTCTGCTTATCTTCAAGCATGATGGATTACTACAAACTAAACATACCGGAAACGGAAGCTGTCGTCGGTAAAGACAGTGATTATTGTACAATTTTCTTTCTTGTCACAACAGTCTCTCTCTCTCGCGTTTACACGCCTGGCGGCCGACTCTCGCTTTCCTGCCGGTGTATCATGTCTCACTCACTTCTGGCTACTGCATAACTCTCGCTCTCTCTCTCGCTCTCCATCTCCCTATTTTTGCGTGTTCTTTCCTCTTCGTGATCATGATCTGCGGACGAGGGGTTGGGGGATGGGCGGGAAGGCGGACAAGTTGCTTGTTTGCTCTGGCTTGCGCTGCTGCTCTTTCCTTCCTCTCTTCCTTGTGCTTGCACGCGCATGGTGCGGTTGAACGGTGCCGGGGATGGTTGCTGTGGACGCTGTGCATATGTCTTCGCTTCATGACTGTGATATGGAATGATAACGACTATTTATCCGAGAGAATGCGTGATTTGGCCGAGATTGGTGATGTGAGATACGTGAAAGATGGGAAGCGGTTGTGAGGCTGCGCTTTTGATTGTGATGCATGTTGGCTGCTGGAGATAATGGGTTCATTTGGTGGGGATTTACTAGTGGGGGTGGAGGGGACATGTAAGTTTTTTTTGCTCATTTCCTTCCTTTTACAGTCCCGTTAAGCGTGTTTTTAATCTCATTAACTTTTTAAGAGTTTAGGTTGAGAGGAGAAACCGCAACTGAGCTTTATATCCATTAGCGGAAAATGCTTTCTATGGCCACTGGCCAGTCAAAATTTAGTAGCCGCTAAGGGATACTAGCGTTTAGGTTTCGAAATGGATGGGTGCTCTCGAATTACATGTGTTTGGTGAGATATCTTAATGCTCTTACGGCATCTATGACTGGGCGTATTGGTACAGTGTATCCAAGAGTCAGCGTCGCTGCTAAGAGGCTGATAACGTAAGCAGCCAGCGAGCTTATAGAGTTGTGACAGCTAGGTCAGCTATAAGACTGCAGCTAGCTGGCAGCTCGCTGCCTTGGTGGTGAGATTTGGTGATAAATTAAAGCTTTTGGTAGAAGTTGAGGATATTCAAACCTTCGACTGAGGTTGTACGCCAAGTAATAAGAAACCTATAGGAATCTCTCGCTTAACCATAATAAATAAGGGTCTGTTCGGTTGCAAAACCGTCAGATTGAATATGAACTGAAAGTCCGGCAGAAAGAACGCGTTCCTTCCCGATTTGTCACGCATGGAGGTCTCAACACTGTGGAGAACTTTCAGCTATCTCACAGTTTCAACATAGAACACGTTTCAGGACGGGCCAAGGAGCTAACCAAGCGAATCTTTTGATTAATTCCTATGACAAAGGAAACCCAACTATTCATCAATATCCCAAACATTCCTAAAATTACTCCAGAGACCCCGTAGGGCCATCCCAAGATATCCCGACTCACTGTCCGACTCTTGTCGAACAGGGCAGCAAAAGAGACTGCATAAACTTCGACAACGACACGGCCACGCAGGCACTTATCCATTTAAATTCCACATATGTACCCGTAAGAGAGTGCGTGCGTGGTCCGGTTCAGTCCGTAACGCCGCTCATAAGCCTGCGCCTGGGATTTACCCATCGTCGTGACTTTAACTCGAAATAATGACGGAAAAGAAGAGGTAATGAGAGTCCAAGGAGATAAATGGGAGGTTGGGGACATGCGGAGGAGAGGTTAGGTTAGCTATAACTATGGCTAGACACTAATCCCATCAATCGCAGATTCCTAAAGTTTCCTAACCAGCTAGCCAAGCATTGCGTGAGTAAAGACATCTACCGCATTATTCTTTCCAAATCTAAACGCCGAATACGGAAGGGAAGGAGGGAGTGGCTATGCTTGTGCAAGTAAATTTGTCGGAATTTGTTTCAGACAGTAACGAAAACAATGTAGATAACAAACGAAACGAGGCAAAGAGGTATATAAAATGAAGGGAGGGGTCGCTAGTTTTAAAAAGCCAACCGATATGAAGATGCTCATTCGAGCTGAATTATCACAACTGCACGAGCCACTCTCCGCCACTGCGCTGGTGGCGCAGGGGATGAGCTGTTGGTGGCGCGTCTCTAGTGGCCCATCGTGAGCTCCGAGCGGTGGCTTGGCGGTGTGTGGATGGAAATCCTTCGCCTGTCTGGAAATTGCCAATAGTGGGTGGTTGGAACATGCCCCACTGATTTGCAGAATGTCTCGTTGGAAGGTGCGATTCGCGTCTGTACGGGCGAGTACACCATTGCCGGTCTCGTCTTCCTGCTCGTTTAGCAACTATCCGAGGGAGGGACCGGACGGTATCACGGCGGTGATGGGTTGATGTGAGGCCCGTCCAGAGGCACCTTCGTTGGGGCCAAGGATGAAGGAGCGTTCCGAAAGCCACGGTGTCGATCATAAGACATCCCAGATGTTTCTCACAATGGGGCTCACGCCTTTCTGTACTGGACTTCGAGGATCCTCATCACCTGACTTCAGGGCTATCCAAAAATCATCGCTGTCCTTCTTGTCATGGTGTTCCTGATTGTCTCTCACCGTTTCATTCGATGAAGACGGGCTAATATCATCGGAGGGTTTGCCGAGATCAACGTGGAAAGGGTTCATAGTAAACTCAGTAGCACGCGGTGACATTAGCGCATCGATGTCGTCTGCCGTGGGCGGGAGGTTGGGTGATCGGGGAGGTAGCAAAGCGGCCATTTCAGTCTGCAGCTTATGGAGGCGACGCTGCTCTTGTAGATTTGGCGAGGAAAATCTAGTCCGAAGAGTACTTTGTCTAGGCGGGGTCGGGAGGTGAGTTTGTGATGAGATCTTTGACCCAGGGGCCACGGTAGATGACTGTTCAACAGGGTTGAATTTTGGCGTATGTGGTTCTGGTGGAGAACTCAGACTGTCGATTCTTCCCGGTGGTTTTGCCAGTTTAAAATTCGGAATAGGAGCCAGAGCTGGGGCAGATGGTTGGGAATGAGCAGAACTGTTTAATGAGGCGAAGCCTCCGAAACTTTGAGGCTGAGCCAAGTGTTGTGGTGGATGAACTGGGTGAGCTTGTCGATGAGGAAATGTGCCGTGGATTTCAGCATTGTTGCGGTCTTCAGTGAAACTTGCACCATCGAAGGGATTCTTATGGAATTCGAATTTTCGAGGAGATGTAAGGCCAAATATATCATCGTTGGTAACAAGAGGCTTGAGAGGAGTCATATGAAACTCTGCCGATCTCGGTGATGTGGCTTCCAGGGAAATTGAGGGTTCAGGATGAGCAAAATCGTTTCTTGGAAACTCAGCCGTCGTAGGAGAACCAAGATCAAAGGCCGGCTGGGGCAGTGCTTGATCGGGAGTTTCTTGAGGTTGCTGTTCAGGGGATGAAGGAAGATTGAAACTAGTTGCCCGAGGGGATAGTAAGCCAAAAGCATCATCGAAGTCGTCCTGTTTCAGAGGTGTCATATGGAACTCGGTGGATCTTGGTGACATGGAAGGCATGTTTTCAGGAATGTGCTGTTCGGTGGGAGGAGACAAATCGAATTGAGTTGCACGAGGTGATAGCAAACCAAAGGAATCGTCGAAGTCATCTTGTTTTAGAGGCGTCATGTGGAATTCAGCTGATCTTGGCGACACAATTGATGGTGATGTTCCGGACATGTGTTGATCGTTATGGTGATCATTGTGCTTTTGCTTTTTAACGGGTAGCTGACGGGAAAAATTGGGCACTGCTAATGGTTTCCACTCCGCTTGCTGTTCAGATTGAGTGCTCTCCTCTTTCTGTGAAGTTTGTGGAGTTATTTGCTCATTCTGGGATACCGCTACAACTGGCACAACATGGCCTTTGGGGTCCACATATGGAGTGGTATTTGACATCGGCCCAGTTGACAGCTCGTAATTGGTTTGACTTGAACCCCATGAGCGACGGAATCCAGGAGAGAAAAATACCCCAGATGGCGCAGTCAACGGCCCCGGAGATATTTCGATCATATTTCCTGTGCTTGCTCTTTGCAAGGCTGGATCATTTTCAGGTGGTAAAGGTGCGGTACGCGGAGTTCTTGATCCAGATGAAGAATCCATTTCGAACGGAGAGCGTCGGGCGTTCCCAGTTGATGCTGCTGAAGGTAGTGCTCCAGAGCTTCTTGGTAGAGCCAAACCATAGACTTGGTTATGGAAGGCCCGGTCTCCGTTGGCTCTTAAGAGGCCATTCCTGAATTCCTGAAGTTGCATGATCAAATTCATGTTCGGTCCAATCCACTTACTTCGCTTCTTCACAGCGTCATATGCCTCCTGCACGCTGATACCTGGGTTCTTATACAGGCCATACGCAACAATCAAGCTTGCAGATCGACTTACACCGCATTGACAGTGTACGAGGACCCGCTTACCATGTTGTACCCTATCGTCGATTGTTTGAACAAGCCTATATAGATCTGGAACAATATCGGTGTTGTGCTCCCATGGAATGTGAATGTACTCTGGAGTCTTGAGTGACGAAGAGTTTTCTGTAAGCACAGATCTTGTCGGAATCTCGGAAATAGGGGTGGCTTTAGGTGTAGTAGGCGAGCTATTTTGGGTGTCCAGCGCCATTTCTCTCGTTGGGATAGGAAGTGCAAAATCGATTGCATTAGTGCCAGGGTTCGCTACCGGTTTCCCGTCGCGCCGTCGCGTTTCTAAGTCTTCTAATGAATCTGCATCTGCTGATGACACAGTAAAGGGATTCTTGACTTCACTGGCAACATTGAGAATAACGTCATAGTTGGATGCTTGTTCTGCAGTAGGTTCGAAATAAAGGTATACACCTGATTCATAAATGCAGATTGGTCCATTGGGGTATGCCGCTGGTTTCTCCTCGCGGGACTGCGGAATGTCGAAATTTGGCTCTTGGTCCTCTTCCTCTTCCACCTCTATTGGAACTTCTGCAAAACCATGTGGATTAGGTTTGAGGGGACGCACGGAAGGAAAACGCATTCCTCCCGAGGGTGCTATACTTGGCGAACATAGAGGAAGTGAAGGCGAAGATTGAAAATGACGGAGTGCAGGACGATTGAATGTGGGAGTGGATGGAATGACCAACCGCATGGGCTTACTATCAGTCCCCGGAGTTTGGATGGTCAAACCGAGATTGCTGGGTTTCCTCCTTGGTGGCGTTGGTGGTTTAACAAAAGAAGGCGAGCCTGGTGCAGAAGACGTCGATTCTTTCTTTACAAGTGGTAAAGATGCAGAGGAAGCAGCTCGACCGGTATTTAACAAGCTAGACGTATTTACTGCTAGATTTTTTAGATTCCTAGGTTTTTTGGCTGGTGTGGTAGGGCGCTGAAGTTCGAAGAACGTGGTCTGGGGTGGTTCCATGGATCCTGTTTCTGCTCGTCGAGATCTGAAGTTCGCCACAAAAGATGAGGGTATTATTTTGGCGTGTGGGGATTCCGGTGACGGTCCAGGCGAAGGTTCAGTCATGGATGACGAGTCCATGGTGGATATCGTCGTCGTTGGCGAAGAATCTGTAGATTCTGAAGCTGAAGTCGATGTGCTATCCCGGTGCTGGTGAAAAACCGAGAAAGGGCCGTTGGACGAGCTTGGGCTATGAGTGATGTTCCCGCTTGACGCAGGCCTTCTTAGAAAATCGCCATGAGATCCGATACTGTTTCGCTCCGAATAATCCCGTAACCCTGTGGTGTTTGCTTCCTCGTCGAAAACCGACATGAACGAAGGCATTGGCGCAAATGATCTTGAGCTCGTCTGCACTGGCATACTTGACTTGCGTCGAACAGGTCGTCCGTGTGGGCCCAATCCACGACAGCGTGGCTGTTGAAGTGGATTATCTGGTCCGTACGATGACCTCACTGGGGAGGAAGGGGGAGAGAAATGTTCGGTGAAATTGTGCTCGAGCTTTTTGGCGTGAAGAGAAGGATTAGATACTAAATCAGGAGTGAAGGACCTTTTCAAAGTTGGACTGTCAGCTTTTCGGACCAATGTAGTAGTTGCCATGTCTTGCTCTGGTGAATACAAGTATGCGTGTGCGTGAGGATTGTTGATATGGGATGGAAAGCTCAGGCGTCGTGAAGAAGACTGCGGCGTAGTGGGCATCGCGTGTGCTGGCACGAGAGATAGCAGCATAGCGACGTACTGCAGCGACTTCAAAGGATCATGGGCGAAACATAATGGGCAACAGAGAAGTGGGAGTACGAGGTCGCAGGGAGGAATTGGGGCACGGGAAGGATATTGAACATACGTACCGGATTGCCAACGCGGTGGCTGTTAAGCTGTGAAGAGCTTGAAACGAGATACCAGATCTCGACTAAGCGCCAGAGGGAACGACTGGTCAGGCGATGCGCCTGTCCCTGAATGCAGCGCAAAGGAAGAAAAGTTGAGGCAAGATTCGAAGAGCGGGAAAATGGACAACGCTTGGCGGCGAAGTAGTCGTAAAGGCACAATTAAAGTCTCCCAGAGACACGCAGGTTGAGCAGACCGAGAACAACGACAAACGTATGGCGATTGCAGGCAGAAGTCACGCTGGACCTGCTGTGAGATGTCGTCGCAGGCGCTGCGGCCGTCGGGGGGAGAGACAAGGAGGGGAAGAAGGGTGGAGGTGAGGCCGTGTGGGCGAGAGGGAGAGCGTCAACAAGTCGAATGGCGAGTGGTGTTGGAGATGTCGCAAACGGATTCCCTGAGCCTGGGCGGCTCGACAACCCACCAAGTGGCCAATGGCGAGTAGACGGATCTTTTTTTAGCACCGCCTCCAACGCACAGGACCAGGAGGGGGGCCGCAGCGGCGCTGATTGGCGTATGGAATGGGTAACCAACCGAATCGTTCTGAAATAAATAATCAGAGCCCCGTCACGCGAAGCGGCGTCGCTGCTGCCGGGGTGGAGCCGTTAGCTGCGCTGGGGGAGCTGGCAAAGTCATGGCCCAGCCAGCAGCCATCAGCCAGCCACGACAGGCGTGTAGGCGCGCAGAGGGTGGCAGTTGAGTCGTGCCCCCGATTCCCGTCACGATGCCCGTCACGGTGCCCTGTCGCTGGTCACGCTTCTCTGACGAACTCAGGGCTATGATTTAATCACGATGAGCAGATCTATCTGATATAACTGATATAGCTGTCGACCTGATCGGACAAAGAAATCTGGGGAGCTCCCGCCCACCCTCGCCTACCCTCATTTCTCATGTTTATTTATAGCCGCGGTAATAATAATGGTACGAAACATGACACAAGAGTCCTAGCAAATCAGCAGCAGTCCAGAATCAATCTAGAATCAGTCCAGCATCTCGGCGTCAAGCCCAGCCAGGCGACCATTTATTGAAACGAAAGCCCACAACAGAAACAACGAGAGGAATATACGACTGGAAATTGGGCCATTGTGTCGTCCATTAGAAAATTCCCCGAATGAGGCTCCGGTGCGGTGCTTCAGCGCTTCAGCCCGCTTTCTCAGCTCTCCGCGCCTCGTATCCGAGGTACATTTTGTTGTTCCGAGGAAGGAAGCACGCCGCCAATCTAGCCGTCGTGATGGTCCTAGTAATGTCTTGCAAATGCTGACTCCCAAGTATGCTTCACGCAGCAGCAGCCTTTGTAAAATTGCAAACCATGACTACTTCAATGACGATATGCTGAGCCCCATTTCTCACGATACAGCTTTTGTCTTGGAGGACTTAGGATGTGCAAAAGCCATAACAACAGAATTGCGACAAAGAACATGGCTCTTACCTCGACCAAGCCTACTTCACTAGGCATGCGTCTAGATTGAGAAGATTCTGGGGCCATCCCAGACATGGTATCAATGGCATAATGAGTTTGCTTCATGCGATGAAAGACTGCAGCTGAGAGCTAACCTATTTGGGAATGGCGAGCCGAGTTTTGCCAAGGCCCACAACAAGAATTTTGCACCTCGAATTCCTGAACCTCACGACCGCCAGCCTCAACATCAACGTCGCCTACTAATATACAGCCAGAATGACGAGTCGGCCTACCGTCTCCATCCTGTCAGCCGATGGCTCTGCCGGCAGCTCCACACACCCTCTCCCAGAGGTGTTCAAGGCCCCAATCCGCCCGGACATTGTCCAGTATGAGAATGTGCATGAAATTAGAGAGTGTGTTCGCTGATATCGCTACAGAACCGTCCACACTGGCATGGCCAAGAACAAGAGGCAGCCATATGCTGTGAGCGAGAAGGCTGGCCATCAAACCTCTGCTGAGTCTTGGGGTACCGGTTAGTACACCTGCGTTAGCCATTTGGAATCGTGCAAGTTTTTGGATTAATTACAAGGGCTATTGGGAATCTACAAGAGAATCAAGCTGATGAAATTCAACCTTAGGCCGCGCTGTTGCACGTATTCCTCGTGTCTCTGGTGGTGGTACTCACCGTGCTGGTCAAGCTGCTTTTGGTAACCAGTGCCGTTCTGGACGCATGTTCGCACCAACAAAGGTCTGGAGGAAGTGGCATCAAAAGATCAATCTTGCCCAAAAGTGAGTACATGAAACTTTCCGAACATTTTTCCTATATCTAATGGTGTTCTTAGGCGATTCGCAACCGCCTCTGCTCTCGCCGCTTCTTCTAATGCTGCTCTCCTCATGGCCCGTGGACACCACATTTCCAGTGTTCCTGAGGTCCCCCTCGTCGTTGCATCAACCGCCTTTGCTGACGCCGCAATTACCAAAACATCTACTGCTCTCGCACTCTTGAAGGCTGTTGGAGCCGGCGCAGACATTGAGAAAGTTAAGAACTCACGTAAACTGCGTGCTGGCAAAGGCAAGCTCCGAGGCCGACGACACAAGCAGCGCCGCGGCCCCCTTGTGGTCTACAACACCGAGGAGGATGGCAAGGAGCTTGTACGCGCCTTCCGCAACATTCCCGGTGTTGAGACTTCATCCGTCTATGCCCTGAATCTCTTGCAGCTTGCGCCTGGCGGTCATCTCGGTCGCTTCATTGTTTGGACTTCCTCCGCATTCGCCGCTCTTGACAAGATCTACGGCTCGACAGCCGAGCCATCCACATTGAAGAAGGACTTCCTCCTCCCGTCCGCCGTCATGAAGCAACCCGACCTTAGCAAGCTCATCAACTCATCCGAAGTCCAGACCGTGCTGCGGCCCGTTCGTGGGGGCTCCGTGACGAAGCGCACTCTCACACAGAAGAAGAACCCGCTGAAGAACAAGCAGGTGCAGCTACGCCTGAACCCCTACGCAGCAGCGTTCTCCAAAAAGAAGCTGGGTCAATCAAAGGTTGATAACGGGAAACCAGCGAAGACTGGTGAGACGTTCATCAAGCTTGTGCATGAGAATTAGCGTTGTGGGCCGTTTTCTGTTTTGCAAGGGTTCTATAAGGCTGAATGAGATGACGATCAAGGGATGGATAGCTTTTGTTAGAGCTATCTATGGAGCTAAAAATAACTAGGAAGCTTCATAGATTAATGTGCTTCAACTTGTTCATTGATAATTGCATTTGTGATATTGAAATGACCAGGAACCTACGTTTACGTACCACGTAATTGATAAGTATAGAATGAAAATTTCTTAAGTATGCTGTATTGATCACATTTTCAAAGTTGATCTCATAAATATTGATATCATCCCTTACCCTTACACACCAAAACCTAACATGCTCTGAATCCTGCCTCAGATAAAACAACCAACCCTAACTCCTAACTCCGCCCAGCACTCGATCATCAAACGCTAAGCTCACCCTCCGCCTCTACACCAAATAACTTCAAATAGCCATATCTCTTAAACATCCTCGCACAATCTACGGCATTCGGCGTCCCTAACTCCTTATTCGCGTTACCTTCCACTAACACTCGTACTACCTCATCATATCCCTTAAATACTGCCCCGGCCAGCGGACTCTGCCCGCGGTCATTCATCACGTTTGGGTCTGCGCCAGCGGCTAGTAGCATCGAGACCGTTTCCGCATGGCCGTGATAAGCTGAGAGCATGAGTAGCGTGTCGCCCTAGGAAAGTGTTAGGAATGCGATGCTGGTGTGGGAATGGTATGGCATCTAGAGGAACGAGGGTTTGAGGAGCTTACGGCATGGTTTGTCAGGTTTTTGGGTATGCCGGCAGAGATGTATGTGTTTAGGGTAGAGGTATCACCGGCCCGAGCCAAGTCAAAGAGTTTGGAGGCGAGATCGAGAGCGGCGGAAGGAAGAGACTCGACAGGTTTAGGGACGGAAGGGTTGACAGGTGCGGAAGGAGTTGGATTGACGGACGAGGAGGGAGCTTCGGTGGGCTCTGGGTTGGATGTAGCGGGGAGACCCATTGTTGATTTAGTTAGAAGCTTGATATGTTATGAAATGCTAGATAGAGCTAGAGTAGTAATTAGAGCATTAGCATAGCAGGATAAACGACGGTGAACGTGACGTTTTATATTCTCGTGGAGAGCAAAGGAAATTATTCAGAGAATGAGCCTCGACTCGCTGATCGGCCAGAAATGCAGCGATGTCATTGTTCACGGAATTTGCCGCCAAGGCTCGACGTTCACCAGCTTCGCCGTTCACCACAACACCCTGAACTTCTTCCATGTTACTTAACAGGCCCCAACGGTCCTCTGACCCATGGCTTCACCACCGCATATTCCCTCCCTCAACGTTCCCCGAAAGCGGCCCTCCCTCGCGCCACCGGGCCAACCATCCAAGCGCCGCAAGCCCTCCGCTCTGCGCCAGGCCTCCTTCCCTCCTGAAGGTAACGGCACTGCAGCCAGCACACCACGCTACTCACGCTCTCCCTCAGTAGAAAGCTCCATTGCCGGTACCACAATCACGAACGGCACCGGCGGCGGTAGGAAGCGGCGGCGCGCGAATGGGGAGGATGCACAGAGCGCGACAGGGACAAGCGTGAGGGGTGGGAAGGCTGGCAGTGCGATTGAGAGCCAGAATGCTGCGGCAGGGGAGCAAGATGACGAGGATGAGGAGGAAGAGGGTGAGGGTATGGAGGCCGTGTTAGAAGGGGGAGGCAAGATGGATGAGGCTGCTGAGAAGCAAGAACGGGAGCATATGAGGTAGGCTATCCACTACTATCTTTGCGTGGAGTCACTGGTGCTTCATATTAGCTGCTCAGAGATGCGATTTCGGGCCTGGAATGATGATTATGGTGATCAAAAGTTGACACAGAAGCAGTCTTCTTGTCGAAGCGTTCGACCAAGACCAAACCGAGCGTTATGAAATCTGGCGACGCGTAAAGTTAAAGAAGGAAATCGTTCGGAAGGTATTCTGCTGCTCGCCGTCCCTTTCTTTACTATACACTAACTTCACACAGATAACAAACCAAACTCTCTCTCAATCCGTCCCCCAACCTGTCATTCTAACAATAAACGGCTACACGAAAGTTTTCATCGGCGAGCTCATTGACCGCGCCCTCACTATCCGCGATGAATGGGCCGCCTCGCACGCCCTTGTCCCAAACCCCTCTCTCCCGCCCTCGCTCCTTCAGGCCGGTCTCCAAAAACCTATCAACTACAAGCCAAACGCTGTCCCCCAGCCAGGCGATCTGCAGCAGGCAGGCTTATCTCAATCGCATTTACCAAACCCAAAAGCTCACTTTTTCTTACCCGTTGAACCGGAGATAAGCTTAGGTGAGAGATTAAAAGAGCGGGATAAGGGACCGCTAACGCCGGATCATTTGCGTGAGGCACTGCGGCGGTATAAGAAGGACCGAGAAGGGGGGGCCGCAGGGTTTGGGGGTTTGAGCCTTGAGGGCGCAGAGAGAGCAGCAGGGAGGATGGGAGGGCGGGCATTGTTTAGATAGGCTGCATTGCACCCTCGCTGGGATAACACAACGGCAAAATATTATTTGGCTATTAATCGCCCCGGTAATAAATTATAAGCCTTGGCAATGACTTAGTGTTTACCTTAGAACTAGAGAAATCCAATGAGAATTAAGAAGCTTCCCTATTGACGGTACAGGATAACCATTATTGTAGTTATACGCTACACCGTCAGAGAATTAGAGATTTGCCTGAGGTGCGCCGTAATATTATTCTTCCTACGGGAGTGCCAATGCAATAGAAATTTAAGACGCTCGTTGCGCGGTTGCAAAAACCCCAAGGGGCTAAAAATGATAAATGTACCTAAAGTAACACGGTATACTAAATCAACAGTTGCCGTGATTTCAGCCCTAGAATTAACTTGTCCTTAGCCGGGCACGCTTGTATACCGCCTTTCTCGCTCCCTAAAACACTGTCTTCATCGGGATGACAACGGGTACTCGTCTTCGCCGCTGCTGAGTAAGTAGGACAACAGTCTCAGTCACTGTGACAAGGAATTCGACCAAGTTGCAGTGAGATGCTTCAGTCCAGGTTTGCACGCCGCCAGAGCCCTCAATGATTCTGTTCGCCTGGCTCATTTCTGGTAAATTCCAGATCGATTTCTCACCCAATAAATACCCCCCGCCATGTAACGCGAACTCGTAATGGAGCAACCAAAGCCATTTAGTCGAAATTTTTTCTATATCAGTGTATTATTGATTGTCGTCATCGTCATCATCCAGCCTCACCCTTTTCGAAGCCCTCCCATCCGACTCCCGAATCCCGTACCTCTTAGTCCCACCCGCTGCACCTCCTGTGACTTCTGATATCATCTCGTTAATGTTGAATGGGTCGTCTGTGTCCTTTTCAAATTGAACTGGGCCCTCACGCTCCTGTATACACCATTAGCTTTTCGAATGGTAATAAGTAGAGTCAGAGACGGAAGTGAGGGATGGAAACTAATGTGAAGGGCGCTAATTCGACTGACCTCAGCATCCGCAGCTCCCTTAAATCCTTCCTTTGCCCTTCCCAGCACCTCAAATCTACTAGTCTTCGTAATCTTATCATAGGTTTCGCCGTTATCCTCATCGTCGTCTTCCTGCACCCGTGGACGATATATGCTACTAATCGCATCCTGAGCGGCAAAAAGGGGTTTATCGTAATGCTGATCCTCGTTGAATCCCGTATCAAACCCACTCGTCTGGTTGAATAGCCGTGAATCATACATTGTCTCTCCGCCCTGGGTGGGCTTTGCGAGACCCAAAGCGACTTTTTCCGATATGTCACGATTCTGCTCCCGCGCCATCATCTGGATGCGGCGCTCAGTACCCATACGTGACTGCCGTAGTTGACGCTCATTCTCCCTCCTTCTCTCCTTCCTCATTTCCTCTCTTTCCCGGGCCGCATCATCATCGTCGCTTTCGGAGCGAGAGGAATATGGGGATGAACTCCGGCTTCCTCTGGGTGAGTGGCTGGCGCGTGACTTGCGGCCGCGGCCGCCTGCGCGCTCTTCGCGAGCTTTCTGAGCAAGCATTCGAAGGTGTTCTTCTTTTTGAAGTTTTTCCTTTTCGGCAAGCTTTTGTTGCATTTGAGCACGCTGCTTTACTTCTTCTCGGGCATGTCTATCCGCAGTAAAGAGGGCTTCAGCGAATTGAGCAAATTTGTCATTGATTGTAACATCCTGCAAGCCTCGTCCGTCGGCCGCTAACCGCTTGTCAAGAGGGACAGTGTATCCTTTGGGGTTTTTCCAGTTACTGATGGGCGGTGGAATCTTCCTAACAAGGGATCAGTCGGCTCAATACTAGGATTAGGAATTGTGACTTACCAGGCTTCTTGGTCCTCGGCTGTTAGTTTTCGGGGAGGGCTATGAAGAACTGGTGGTGGAGGGCTTGGTGGTCCTCTCGGGATTTTCTTGATTTTGTGCTTCGGGGGTTCGAATGGATCCTGCTGGCGTTGCACAATTTTCAAGATGCGATCTTGCTTCTTCGACGTGTCTCCCATCTGATTGGCCGGCGTGTATCTCACGAATGTCGGTTCTGCCTTAGACCGCCCTTGGACTTGCTTAGGACGCTGTGCAGCAGTCTGTCCTGAGACGAGGGCGGCGAGCGCCTGGGCAGTTCGTTCTTTCGTTTGAGTCACAGTTTCGGAGTCTGGGCGATCCAAGTTCAATTCTCCTGCATCCGCCCTCTGCCGCAAAGGAATTAAGTCTTTAAAGCTGGCCTGTACTATCCTGGACTCGCTGTGTCCTCTCCGCGCGATTTCATCATATTTGACGCGTCCTTCACCGTCGACCTTCAACTGGAGTGCGTTAGAGGAATTTGAAGTTCCTTTGCGACCCATATCAAGCGGGTATTGAGCGACGAGGATCTCTGGAAAAGCGCCGCCATCGCCAAAGTCCTCAGCAGTTCGCGGACGCCACCTAGTTCGCTGACCGTACGGAGGGGGACCATTGCGCTGGAATGCAGAATCGTTAGCGCAGGTGCTGTTTCTTGAAGAAAGAACACTTGCCTTGAGAACTACCTGCGAGGAAAGCTCTTCAGCGCCGATGATTCGCGAAGCTCTGGACTGAGGCATGTCTTCTTCTTCGCCCGTGTATTTAGGTTTGGGCAAAGCCCGCGAGAGTGAGGTGACGGAAGCTGACATGCTGAGTTGAATAGCCGAGAATACAAGGGTGGGTTTAGAAGGGTATATCGTCGAAAGAGGGTGGTGGTTGACGGCGAGCGCGATTGTTGCATGAAGATAAATTCAAGGCGTTGAACTTTCCACCGGAGCCTCCGGCAAATTCCGCTCCGGAGAAAGGCTTAGCAAAATTAGTAAACAAACGAAGCAAACAGACAAAGTTTCGATAAAGAGTTTTAAAAATACATAACATCCTTAGTAAGCATAATCCGCCTAATGTCATTCCTCGCTCCAGATCTATCCCCGAGACATGAAACGCGCCCTCGCCAATTCAGTAACCTCAGTGGATCAATTCCCCAGGCGGCACGAGCTCGGACATGGCAGTCTCGTGGCCGCCATGCCTCTTAACGACAGAGCTGGGGGTGCCCTAAGCAGCTATTTAAACTGGTCACATAGAGGCAAAAGACTCTATCATTCATGGATCGCAGGGCTTGCTCGACCACTGGGTCCGTTTCCTCAAACTGCCCAAACCCTCGTCGTCGGCACCATCAGCTTTAATGAGTATCCAATCGAAGCAATAAAAATTTGATCGCCACCCAGCCGTGGAGCGGGCCAGAGGGGAATGGCGAAAGTCCATGCACGACATCCTTGACATTTCCTCCACCAAACTGTGATCACACTGCATCCTTGTTTCATTGGCTGGCAGAATTAAGCGACTTACTTCAGTTGAGCCTATCAAGGCGACTGGGAGGACTTTGACCGAGACCCTTCAACGAAGGGGAATTCCTGGAGGCTGACGATTGTCGTCATGGACTGAAGAGTCGCAGTGCCAGCAATGCCATGTCTTTGTGAGACCACAAGATTGAGGTGGTTTTAGAGCTGATGGTTTCTCGACTCGTTACTCATGGCACTTTAGACTGAGTCGCGGGACGTCAACGGCTAATCGACCTGCGGGTTTAGTGGCACCATGTGATGCAGTTCATAAAAAGGGGAGGGTGACGAGATGAAAAGCTCTAGGTCTGCGCAAAAGGACAAGTAGCTTGCTCGTGCATGTACATGTATAAGAAGCAAGGCGCAGGAGTTGAAGAGAAGATTTAGCCCACCGTTGGTCGCGGATGGAGGAGGGTTGGGGTGTTGTAACGGCCATGGCCAGTTAAAATACGGAAATACGGATAATTCGGGTGGTGGGCATGAAATACAGCCTTTGTACGTCACTTTAGGGCTCTTTCAGGAACCGTACGGACGGGCTGTGTTTGGTGTGATTCTCTTGCAGATAGGCCCCGTGGGCCCTAGCTTTTTTTGGTATTTTGGACACCAGTGAAGGACGGCACGGAGCTTTAAGCCCCTCAGGTTTTAGAAAACTCAGAGGATTGAAAGACTTCAGCACTCGAAACAGCAGACTGCAATCTGGTGAGATCATGGCCATTGCTGTAGATGCCGCCTCTTGACTGGCGCTGCGACCTGCTTGCGACCTGCTGCAGACCCACTGAGCAAGCAAGCAATCAAGCATGGGTCCCGGACAACATCACTCCCATGGTCGCAAACCCTCTGCCCATAACGCGTCGTCGCATCCACCCTCGAAGCACCAACGAACCTCCACTGCTCCTGAAGCCATCGTCCGAATCCCCTCAACTGGCGATGGTCGTGGTCGTCGACTGAGTAACCCGATTCCGCCCAGCCTGACTCCGAGCACTGGTGTTTCAACAGCGTCTGGTTCTTACTTCTTACCCCAACCCACCGCGTCAGGCGCAGACGCTCGATCGCCCGCAAACCGACGACCACCGGCTTCGCGCAGTGGCCATGGCATAGACACCTCCCGCGGTCCTCCCATAGCCCTTATAACTCGAGGTTCCTACTCCGCAGACATTGCGCGCCGATCCCAGAAACCATCCGATTTCGCCTTTGCGCAACAACTGGTCCAGCTTGGGCTGGTCTCCCCAGGAGCAACCCATTCACCAAAACAGAGCAGTGCTGGCGGCTCTAGTGCCGGCGGAAGTTGGAAAGAGAACGCTGGAAACGCTGGAAACGCTGGAAACGCTGGGAACGCTGGCGATCCAGTGTCACGAACGCCAAGTCGCTCACACCAAAGTTCAAGGCAGTCTGAAATTCGGCGAGAAGAGCAAATGGCTAGCTCAGTAGACGATTCTTCGGATTACGATTCAAGCTTTCGGAGCCATGGTGGAAGTAATTTGGCGATACAAGACCAACACCGGACTGAAGGTGGCTCTGGCATTGAGGGAGATCAAACGGAGGATTTATTCCTAAATATCGCGCAGGATCCTCAGAAAGAGGATGCAGAGGAAGGCATAACACGAGTCGAAAGAAGACGGGTGAGTCTCTTAGTGCAAATCAATGCTGTGAGTTTATCTAGAGTTGGAGACGGCGATACCAACTGTTCGACTCTCACTCATATCTCATTGCGTCATATCTGTGTCTTTTACACTCCGCATGTCTACTTGACCACAGGGAAGACCATCACGCAGAAGCTCCCTCCCTAGAAATGTAGTCTATTCAGTTTTGCTCGGATTCTCAATGTGTCTATTTTGATGGTCTTTCAAAGTATAGGACTGACCACAATTATAGTCTCGGATCGCTCGTGCAGGCAATCGACAGTCACTGCCGACCAATACCTACTCATCTCCTGTCACCGAAACGGATTTAGTTACGCCTAATGCAAACAAAACCCCTTCCTCAATGGACACAAGGCAAGCCGCCAGATACCGAAAGCCATCTCATCTTCATTCGCCATCACTTAACCCCCGAGCCCTGCGAGAGCAGTCCCCCGCCTCACCAGCAAATGTGTCAGATAACCCCCGCTCTCGTTTTTTTGGTCTCTCTCCTCAACCTTCTTTCCCTTCATCAAAGTCCAGGGATCAGGATGCCTCTCAAGTACTACCCCAATATGGCAGACGAAGACCTTCTTTCCCTGATTCTATCCAAACCCCACCAAACCGTGCACACACCTACCGTCCTTCCAACTTACATTACTCTTCTTCTCGCGATAATGATTCTACCCCCCACATTGATACCCCTCCTGAACCAGCCACCAACCGTGCGTATTCTCGTGCTGATGGCACTGACTCAGTCGATTCAGTCGCAGCACCTTCCTCAGTCTGGGATGAACTGGATGATCTAAAATCCCGAATAAGAAAACTAGAACTCACCGGGAAACTGCCCGCCACATCTGGAGCAGCTATTTCAAACGGTTCAGGAGAAAGACCAAGGACAGCCACAACCACAATGACAACCGTTTCTTCCTCACCAAAGCACTATCGCAAACCTAGTACATCTCCATCCGAATCTACAGTTGGTGGTCACACGAGCTCTAACTTACATCCTTTATTACATGCAGCTCTTGCGAAGGCTAAAGATTTCCTTTCACCGTCTATTTATCGCGTTCTTGAGGCAACTGCCTCCGAGGCCCTAGAATTGGCCGCTTTAACCGGCAGTGCAGGCCCCCAGGGAACTCTCTATTCCGCTAGTTCAATTATTAATGGTGTTACAGTACCAGACCGGCAAGTGCGGAGGAAGGCAGATAGCTTATGTCGAAGTTTGACAGAACTCTGTATTGCGTTATGCGAAGTAAAGACAAATCCCGCAAGCCCCGCTGTCAGAGCCACAACTGCCGGTTCTCGCCGACCCAGCATCCAAGTCAACGGCGACTCTCATACTCCGAATCATACACAACAAATCCGTGCGAGTGTCGAACCTGAAGCTGGCACCGTGCCACGCTCCAGCCCTAGCCGCGCACTCTCCCGCATCGAAGCCCGAAGAAGCAGTATTATGAATCTCAACGGTGCTGGCAGCGTCTCTCGCGAACCAAGTCAAGAGCCTCCTAATCCTACGCAATCCCAAGTCCCCAACCGCTTTAACCGTGCAGGCACGAGCTTGCTTCGCACTCGCCGGGCCACAAATGAAGAAGACGAGGACCCAGCCCTCCGCGCTCCGTCCCGCGCAATGACAGATTTCAGCCAAATTCGGCCTTCAAATGGTGCGAACCGTGCGAACCGCCTCTCGAGAGACTATAATTCACAGACCCCGGTGCCTGAGCTACAGCCCTCACCATCTCTACAACATACATCGTCACTTCGGCGTCCAAACGGTACAAACATGGCGACAGCGACGGAGGGAGCTTACACCCCCTCATATTTGCTTCGGGATGGCAGTCGAAGGTATTTGGATCGACAAACACCGCCAGTGTACGACAAGACAGTCCCAGGGGAAAGTGTTGCGAGTGAAGAGAGGAGACGGACACAGCCAGTATTAGGGCAATATACGAATGTTGTAAGGGCATCGACAGGAGAGGGAGGGCTGAGTCGTACCGGAAGCTTAGGTAGGAGGTATAGAGGCGGTAATGGGAATGGGGATTGAGGCGTGGCACTGTCATCTCCTAAGGAACTTGGTCGTGACTGCAACATGAAAGAGCGGGATTTCAATGGCAGCGGATGAGCTGTTAAAGAATATCAACGCTTATCTCGGTAGGACGAGTAGCAGGGACAAAGCACTTCCCTCTTTATGGGAACATTGAGACGAGAAACTATCTGTGAATCCTGCTCTTACCCTTAGCTTGTATATCCTGCGCTTTAATAAAGCAGTACAGTATTGCGTATTTCCAGGCGTTTTTGCTGGTTGCTCAAACATTTAACATGATATGAGCATAGGTATTGGTAGTGATATTAGTATTGCTTCAGGGCTTAGGGTTGGGATTGGTATTGGTGCTTGCACTGTACAGCGCATCATTTGGACGGGTTTCTGGCATCTACTCGTCTCCAAATAGAAACCTACGTATAGTTACAGAGGTAGCGCGGACTAGGAATGTTCGGCTATGACATCACCTTGACAGCTTGAGCTTCTAGGTGAAAACCTCCACGTAAAAGCACTAATGGCACTGCAAAACAAGGCTCCCCTAGCTTTCCTACCTGCAGACGTCCGTCGAAAGGGTGTAGTGTGACCGTTGAGTGGCATAGGACCAAGCCCGATCGATGCAGCAGCGCGGCCTAGCCAGATCTTGAGGGAGCCAGTGCATTACGTTACTCTGTAGCACATCCACCGCAAGCCACAATTTTTTGGGAAACCCTGTTCTTGGGCGTTATGCCGCTGCGGCAGGGAATTATTATTCATTCATTGTTCAACGTCTGATACGGATCCTATCTCGGCCCACGCAGACTACTCCGTACACGCAGGGGAAAAGTAATATTGACAGGAAAAAAACCCTAGTATATTGGGGGGAGAAAAGCCCTATAAGCCACCTCAGTAGGGCAAAACCCCATTGACCATCTCTGCACGTAGCTGCAGCCCCCTGCGGCTGCTCGAGCTACGTCCTTGACCTCCATTGGATGTTGGATCTCCTTGGTAACCACTACTTCCTTCTTCCAGCTTATCCAGAGCTAGGGTTCACTACGTCCCAGCTAGGCCTTGCTGTTAATTAATTGCCGCGTACTTATAGTTATTTTCTATATCTTAACTATCCCCTATGTCCTATGTGCTATCTCTTGTAGACTATTGCCATATACGCCCTATTTCCCCCCCCTCCTTAAGGCCCATCTAAGGCGTAAGGGGGATTCATCCATTCTAACCACCGTTTTAATACCGAAAGGCGAGCGGGATATGTATGTGCATATACTCCGGGTATCTTTTGTGCCTAGGCCCCGGTTGCTAGGCCCTCCCTAGGGTAACTAGTCGTAGGGAGGAGACAAGGGGACGTTGGATTCTATGTCGTATCTATAAGGATTACACAGGCTGAAATAGGAGAACATAGTAGTTGTCTACAGTAAGGAGGGAGCCATTAGTAGGAGTTTTCGAGATCTCACTATCCTATGTGAAAACTTTTCACTACCGCCCACCGACATTTTAACAACCACTAAGTCCTACCCGCGCACTGTGCGACATCTCTGCGTTGGCTCTGCTGAGTCTGAACTTCGAAGACCGCAGGTTCGTAGCCGTCACCACGTACAGGTGCAGAGTCCGATTTCGACGGCCACGGGGAATTATTAAATAGCCCGATCGGCGGGCATTTGAGCATCTTTTTCTTTAGCAACTCAGAAAGTTGAATATCTCTGACGCAAAGTCAGTGTGGTCCGTTTGCATCTATCTCGAACTAGACGGTCGAAGTTCTGTTTGTTTTCAGAAATCGAGCATATTGTTCACACATATGAGGCTCCTACATACTCCTTATTCGATATTGCAATCGTGCCACTCAAAGGAAGGCGTGAATCGTGCAGAGAGGGGCGGGAAAGAGAAGTACGCGAGACCTATTGGAGAACAAGGTCCTCTAGGTGTATATACCGTGCCTCTGGCTAGCAACGCAAAGAAAGGCGGAGGGAGCTTGGTTGAAGGCGCTAAAGGTGCAGGAGGTTACCTAGGTGATTGGTTGGGCGGGGGAAGCAAAGATGCACCGAAGAAGTAAAGAGAGCAAGTTCTGTAAGAGTAATGGCAAGCGATGCTGGCGTTGGGACCTGGATTAGGGATGGCTTTTGCAATGGTATGTTGGTACTACGATTTCGTGGCTAAGCTTGGACACACCTGGGATATTCTTGTAGTTTACTTTGCCTTTTGATACCTAATTATACGATTTTACTTATCGAAGAGGATTGGCGTGTGGTGGACAATTGTACGAATATTGAAGCAACCTCTCATAGCCACACCTTAAAAACATACGAAATTCCACAGATTGAATATACATGGCGAAGGAGATTCAACATACAATATGCTTTCATTTCCTAAAACAAACGGCATCTCTTAGTGTCGATCGGATATCCGTGCACCGATCATAAGAATTGAATGAGGACTCTGTCTATTGAAATGTGGTTCTAAGACCTCTATATATACATAAGAAAAGGTGTAAGAAAGGAAAGACAAGGGGGGTAAGGGAGTGGCAATGGAAACACGGAGTAGGTGACCGAGTCGGTGACTGACTCAATGACTGAGTCAATGGGTAGTTAGCTGAGTCGGGGCAGTAAGGACCTGATTCGGGTCGACACTTAGATTTCCTCTATCCCATGCGCCGTTAACGCCTTCGCTCGATTTTTTTTCTTTAATTTCCTAGTTGTACCCTCGTGAGTGACTTCAAAATACTTTTATAGGTCCTGTGTATTTAGGTTTCCAAAATTCACACGCCATGGCAAGGACTAGCGAATGACCCCTCGTTTAACCGAACAACGTACACAAAAGTGTCACGTGGTTTATGCACATGTATCAGAAGGATTTCGTTACTTTCCAACTGCAATCGATGCAACCTTTCTTGAGCGGTAACGGCCTTGCCTTCTCCCACAAGCATTACCGTCTTTATAGACGAGCTAGTCGTAACCATCGCCATTCGCCTCCGAGACGATGACATTCTGTTCGCTCCACTTTTCTTCTCATGGCACCGAGACATGAATGTATCAATCCTTATTTGCTTCACCTAGATACAGCACAGCATAAAAACATCTCGTCAAGCTCACATCCGACATGCCCGATATACTTAGGTGCGCTATCCGACGAGCACCTGCCCGGCGAACGCTCCCCAGGGTGACATAGACCACCTCACGCGTTTTTGCGAGAATTTGTAGAAGTTTCGGATAGATCAGTCGGGATGATCAAACCCAATATTAACAATCAGTGAGGACTTATATATCTGGGGCCCACGGACTTGAAATAGGTTCATTTCTTTAAGTCACATACCACTTCCAAAGCAAAATCACAGCCTTTGCCTTTGAACCACCACCGAGGTACCTTTGGGTGTATTTGAGATGGCTTCAAACGGCATTATCGATAGTGAGGCCAGGAATCGTCTCCATAAATTGGATCCAAACTTCACGCAGAATGTCATCAGCGCTACGGGATTGAGGGCTTCTCCACGAATGAGGAAGGTCATGGCAAGCTTGATACAGCATCTTCATGATTTCGCGAGGGAAAGTGAGATCACCGTTGATGAGTGGATGGCTGGAGTAGAACTGGTAAGTACTTGCATAGCTTCATTTCCCCGGTTATAGGTCTCCCTTTTCTTTGAGGGCTGAGAATCTGATGAAATCCAAGATCAACGAAGCAGGCCGTATGTCTACCGACCGGCGCAATGAGGGCCAGCTTGTATGTGATGTCCTTGGTCTTGAATCCCTCGTCGACGAAATAACCTACAAACTTGCTTCCGACGCTAAGGACGCTCCCACCGCCACTGCGATCTTAGGTCCATTCTGGCGAGAAGACGCACCGGCACGCAAAATGGGCGGGACGATTGTGTTTGGCATTGAGAACGGTGACCGGACTTACATGCATGGGCAGGTCTTGGATTACAGAACAAGGAAGCCTATTGAGGGCGCGGAGCTCGATGTCTGGCATACAGCACCCAATGGACTATACGAACAGCAGGATCCAGACCAGCCCGATATGAACCTAAGGGGTCGATTTACAACAGGTAAAGATGGAAAATACAACTTCTACTGCTTAAGACCGACAAGCTACCCGATTCCGTACGACGGACCCGCCGGGAAATTACTGCAATTGCTGGACAGACATCCTATGAGGCCTGGGCACATACACTTTATCGTAAGTTGTCTCACCACTATAAGAGAGTTTGAATTATACCAATTAACGACATCCTGAAAAGGTCACTGCTCCTGGTTACAAACCCATCGTAACCCAAATCTTTGACCGTAGCGACAAGCACATCACAGATGACGCCGTCTTTGCTGTAAAGGACTCCCTTGTTGTCGACTTCCTCCCATACAAGGGCGACCCAAATGCGGATTTTGAGCTCCCTTACGACTTCAGGTTAGCAAGTTATGATGACGCCAGCAAAGAATTATCTAGCTGGGACGGCTGAGGGAAGTGCCTCCGGGTCCTCCGGGAAATGATCGATGCGTGCTTGATAATGCTCGCGGAAATCCGCTGTCACAAGGATAAATCCTACCTCTTGAAAGGTGTCTATGGAGTTTTTGGAGAGGTGGAAACGTCCGTGACTTCGTGGCCTCTCAGAAAGACTTGCTGTAGTATCTCATTTCTATTTCAGTCTGATCTCCCTTCTTGGAGATATGCCAACGACCTGTTCTCTGGCATGCTCCTAAGTGATCCGAGCAGCATCCGTCCACTCCAAGGACATTTTTATATAGTAAAGCTTTTGTATATTTCTGGATACCCTAGAAGAGGCCATGTACGCAGCAGAACAGTGACGGACTTGGATGCTGTATGGCTACTCAAACACCCCAGGCCATCAGCCGCTGTTAGCCGAAAATAAAAGTTAGGGAATAGCGGGAATACCAAAGTTCCGAGACCATCCTCAAAGGGCTCTGCATTGGTAGTTCGACAGGACACTTTGAGGACCCACACGCCCTTTGACTGACCAATTTCTAATCACACTACCGTGATTATGCCATCTCTGCCCCGTTCAAACCCGCACTTTCCCTGCACATTCGGTAATGGGGTCGTCAGCTCCGCCGCAAAATTCGGCATGCATCACATACTTGACTTCCATCCCAGATTTTGTTCAATGTCTATGGTTTAGATTCAGTCCTTCTATTAGACTTACAATCCTTACTATTTGCCGCGACGAATTCCGTAGACTTCCAAATCATTCATGGCTACAATCACCTTGGGCAGATATCTTTGGGAAAGGTACATCTATGAGCTTCTAGGCATTGCTTTTATTGGATCTCCATTAACTCTTTACAATGTCAGGGTTCGCCAGATTGGTGTCCGTACAATATTTGTACGCTTCATTAACCCCAAGTAGCTCGTTACCCCGCACACGATTGCTGACCGCAGCTCGTAGGGCGTTCCGGGCGACTTCAACCTTCAACTCCTCGATTACATCTACCATGTAGAGGGTTTGACATGGGGTTAGTAACTCCTGATTTCACTGATCCTACAGCGAGATTCAAATCACGCTTATCATTTTGTAGTTGGGAACCAGAATGAGCTAAATGCAGCATACGCGGCGGATGGGTATGCCCGGGTTAAAGGCATCCCTGGTGTATGTCAGTATACCACAGTTTTTGCCTAATTGGGGAAGTGATGGCACTAATGTTTATCCCCGTATACAGTGGTTACCACTCATGGAGTTGGTGAGAGTGGGCTTTAAATCCAGATTCTTGACTGAAAGTTGACTAGATTTCCAGGTGAACTCAGTGCGCTTAACGGCGTTGCCGGGGCACTCTCAGAACAAGTTAAGATGATTCACGTTGTCGGGCAGACAACGAGACCGATGCAAAATGATCATATGATGATTCATCATTCAATCGGAGATAAGCCTGACCATCAGGTATACTCCTTACAACTCTCCACGCTGTCAAAATTGCTGATACAGATACATATGTACAACAAATCTTCTAAGTTACTCCGAGCAGCTGCCGCTGAGCTTTGGGATGTGGAAACAGCCCCAGACGAAATAGACGTTGGTCTATGGAAACCTCTTTTCCCCTCGAATGCTAATATAAATAGCGTGTTATTCGAGAGTGCTTCCTCCAGTCATGCCCTGTATATATCTTCATGCCACTAGATCTAGCTATGGGGGAAGTCCCAGCCGGTCTTCTAAACACGAAAATCGATCTCTCTTTACCGGTCGACCCAAAAGCACAGGATGCAGCGGTAGATGCAATCAAACAGGCCATAACCAAGGCTCAAAATCCATCAATCCTCATCGACGCTCTGGTCCATCGTCATGACGCAGTGGAAGAAACGCGAAAACTTGTCGATAAGTTGCAGATACCTTTCTATGCCGCAAATTGCGGTAAGAGCATCATCAATGAGACGCATCCCATATACATTGGTGTTTATAACGGGAAAATCAGCTCTCCAGGTATTGCAGATGCGTGCGAATCAAGTGACATAGTCCTTATCCTAGGGTATCTCCCTTCAGATACGAATTCGGGAGGCTTTTCAAGGAAACTTTCTAAGGAAAAATGCATACTTATTAATCCCCACGACGTCATCGTGAGCATTTGATCACCTTATATTATACCCCCTATTCTCACTAATGCTTTTCCTCAGGTCAAAGGTCAAAAATACCCTAGTACCTTTATAAAACCACTTCTCGCCCTACTTACCAGTTCCCTGCCTAAGAATCCGATCCACGAACTCAACGTACCGAAATTGCCACTACCTATTCAGCCTAAAGATCATTCTGCCACGCACATTACTCAATCATGGATATGGCATCGCTTCGCAAAGTTTTTTCGGCCAGGTGACGTTGTTGTTGGGGAGACTGGCACTACTTGCTTTGGTTTATGCGATGCAACTTTTCCATCAAACATCCAGTATGGAATTACCAAATCTCCTTCACCGTCAATGGAATAACCCGGAGATGATTCAGCGAGACTAAATTTATATTCCCAGCTTGATTACACAAATCTATTATGGCAGCATCGGATATGCTACCCCAGCAACCCTAGGAGCTGAACTTGCACGAAGAGAATTGCAATCAGAGCATGGCCAATCCGATGGCAGGACCATTCTTATTACCGGCGACGGCAGCCTAGCGATGACGATTCAAGAGATTGGAACCATGGTGAAGCAGAGTATAAAACCGATAATTTTCATTATAAACAATAGTGGCTACACTGTTGAACGGTTGATCTGGGGGGCACGGCAGCGTAAGTACCACCATGCCTCTTTCCCATCGTATCGAAGGTGATTTAAGCTCATACGCTCTGTTAATGCAGCATACAACGACATTGTACCAACGAATTATTCGGCGCTTCTCCCTCTTTTTCATCACCCAAATCCGGCCACATCTTTTCACCGCGTAGCGACAAAAGCTGATTTCGAAGATGTGCTCAAAAAGCCCGAGATGAGCAATCCAGCAGATCTGCAGATTGTCGAGCTCGTCATGGAGATGAAAGACACGCCGTGGAGGCTTGGTGGACAGATCGCGTTCCGAGGCGAAAAGGCGAGAGAATATTTAGAGCAGGAAGGGTTCGTTGATAGTGTGGGCGGGTGGGGATTGAAAATGAAGAAAATCGAGGGAGTTTCGGGGAAGATTATATGAGAGTGTGTCGACCGAATTTTCCTATGCTAGAATTATCGTCATTTAATGGGAACTTGAGAATTTTTCGAGAGGAACAGCTCTGAACTCTTGTGCGCCCCGAATCTTGCTCGACCTATATTCATTTCAGCCCTCTCATTCACTTAGCTTCAAGGCCTTTTGGAATGATACCCCACTGAAAGGCACTACGCTTCATCGAACCATTTCTCTGTAGCCTGTCTGCGATGAGCACTAGTAAGGCTTGCAATAGGTTCTAACATGCCATGTAAAATTGGGTATCCTGCTTCTAAAAAGCTAGAATGAAACATACATTTTCTTCCCAAAGTCTATGCCTAGAAAATCGTTCCTGAGCCGTGCGTCGAGCCTTTTCCTAGTACAGGACGGTTTTTTTTACTCCAACGAAACCACTGAGTTCCTTCAAACAGTGATCTATTTGGATCGGAGTGGAGCGGATTTGAAGCCAAATCCACCTGTTCGGACTGATACTGGTACACACAATATTGTGGAACATTTCTGCCTTGCTCCGGAACGAGCCGTCCTTGTTCTAGAATGCGCCATGTTGACCAGAATCGGATTTCCATTACCTATCGACCTATTTCTATTACCTATTACCGACTGAGTGGCAATATCGATCGGGTAGTAATTAGGTAACAATTACAAATAGTCGTCAGCATCGTCGTCAGCCTTTTGCCATCTACATCATGTACATATAGTCTCTTTTCTTCATAGATCAATTTACACAGGAGTTCTACCGTTCACCACGTCGTGTATCGCTTTGAGGGCAATTTAAATACGCTAACAAGAGGTATCCTGGATCCTGGCTCCTGGCCAGAAATATAACTAAAACCTGGCGACTAGAGAAGTGAATACCTAATATTGCTAAAATATGCCCAGGCTGAATCCTGCCCGGTCATTCCATCTGACAGAACTCATCGAGACAATTGACACCCACGCTGCTTTTGGAGGCCATGAAGACATAAGTCGGCCTAGGCCGATAAAGTGAATTACTTAAGCTTACTGGCATGAATTCTCCGCAGTCATCAGTGGTGCGTATGGGCGTCAGTGCTTTTATCCATATTCAGTATTGATTAACGATTATTGAATATTGAATATTGACGCTCAATATGCAATATCAATACGATATGTTCAATACTGAAAGTTATTGAATATT
>Ga0307507_10000691_pt1 | contig 73779 bp, 66 predicted proteins | sample 7_EM_MG_FD_207223 | JGI IMG/M metagenome (GOLD analysis project Ga0307507, IMG submission 207223) | Populus trichocarpa ectomycorrhiza microbial communities from riparian zone in the Pacific Northwest, United States - 7_EM | ecosystem: Host-associated > Plants > Roots > Unclassified | place... | reverse complement strand
GAATGGAGATGTTAATAAATCTTTATATAGACCTTAAAGAAACAGCTAAACTAGTATAAGAATGAATAAAAAGGTACTATAATGCTAAGAGATCTAAGGGACCAGATCTTAAGGAGGGAGATAAAGTATAGCTACTATACAAAAATTTCAAGAGTTGATGACTAAGCAAAAAATTAAGTAAAGAATTTTATTGGTTATGTATAAGTTAAACCTACCAGCTAAAATGAAAATCTACCCTATACAATATGTCGCAATGCTAGAGCTAGTATATGGGAATATTAAGCCATCAGTCTACAAGGCAGATATATATAGAGGATAAGAGGAAGATAAATAGCAAGTTTTAAAGATTATTAGTCACAAGGATGTAGATGACGAAACATAGTATAAAGTAAAGTAGATAGGCTACAGTAAGACTACCTAGGAACTACTAAGCAACCTAAAAAACGCTATAGGAAAGGTACAGGAGTATTAAAAGAAAGTAGGTTAGGCAATATTAATAAAGAAGGATCGCTAAAGAATAAGTCACCTAAGGGGGACCTAAAAGGAGTAATTGCTGAGCTACTTGGAGTTGTTTCCCTTATAGGAGGAGAGCTAATCCTTTTATTACCCAGCTTAGACAAACCCTGTTAAATAAGTTTCTACTCCTTAGAATGGACCTTCTTATAGACATATTTAAGACGTTAAAGATAAGCATAAGCTAAACATTAAGCTTTAAGGACGCGTGCGGACTCTTCTAAGGTATGTTAAACCTTAAGTAGCGCGAAGGCCAGCTTACCGTTAAGCTTTACAGTGGTAGATTAAACATAAGACCCTATAATAAGTTACTTAGGGAACTTAAAGACTGTTAAGAGTTATAGAACGCGTATACTTAGCGTTAGAAATAGAGCGAATATTATAGGACGATTAAATGTTTGCTTTAGTACACTCAGAGTAAGAGGAGGGTTATTGGGATAAAGGACTTGCCAGCGCAACGCATACCAACCCCTCTTTAGCGCAACGAGAGCAAGGGATCGCCATCACCTCGCTTAGTAATAGTATGGAGGAAACTATATAAAGGCAACGCTTAACCCAGGAAAGAGAAGAAGAAGCTTTAGGTATAATAAGTAAGGATATTAACCAGACTAATTAAACGGACATTACACCTCTAGTGGACGACTTGGAGATGTTAGGAATCTTTAAGGACGAAGATAAAGAGAAGGGAGATAGTATTACGGACGCTTTAAGTACAATGTTATAACTACTTGGAGAAGAGTTGTAGGAAGCTAGTTGGTTAATATAGGTACGGTCTAGGATGGATCTAGTGGAACTATATAACGAGAAATGGTAACTAAGGTCACGTGGCGTTAAACATATTAACTATGTTAAACGGAAGGGACGTTACGTTTAATATAGATAACACGTACCTTACATACAAGAGAGGATTTCTTAGGAGTATGGTTGTGTATTTAAAGGACCTTAGTCCCTACCGTAGATAGTTCTCTCCTTATAGTGAATCTTAGAATACAATTGGAGTTAATCTATTAGGCAACCACTCCACTAGTTATTATTACGTTGTTAATTTATTCTTACCTATATACCTAGCCTAATAATAGAACCCACTGTAGTTCCTGCTACAAGGTTCCGTTACACTTACCCCTATTTAACTTTGTGGTAATAGGGCGTATTCCTTAGCCGTATCTACTATATAGTCTGCTATTACCCTTTCTAAGATTTTGCTAAGGGTGTTTTCTAAGGTAATAGGGCGGTAGCTTCTTGGGATTAAGTAATCTACTTTACCTTCTTTTTATAGGATAACTGTCGTTATAGATCTTCTAAGTTATAGGTAGTAGCCTATAGCAAAGTATGCTTTGGCTATATCTACAAGCTAAGGTACTATAAGTAGTCCATAGGTTTTTAAGGCCTTATTTAGAATTCCATCTGGTCCTAGTACTATATTATTTAAAAGGCGGCTAATAGTTCTGGCTATTTCCTCTATTATTATGTCGCTGTTAACCTATAGGTAAGTTACTAGTATTTTACCTATAATGTTACTAAGGTCTACTAGAGCTGGTTAGGGGAAGAACCTTTCTATAAGGATCTTTACCTTCTTATTATTGTTATTAGTGGCCTATATTTCCCCTGCTCTTTATAGGGGTAGTAGGTATAGATCTTCTACTAGGCGCCCTACCTTTTTCTTTAACCATTTCGCTATGGCCCAAAGGCCCTTGTTATGGGGGAGGCTTAGGTTAAAAGTATACTTATTTATAAACTATCTCCAGTTATTCCTTGCTTTTTTTTTTAGGGTATTCTTTAACTAGTTTCTTGTGTCTTTGTATTATCTCTTATCTTTAAAGTTATAGCTGCTTATGTATTTCCTTCTTGCTTATTATTGGCTAGTAATAAAAACCGCGTATTATATAGACTACGCGTATCGCGTGTAGGGGCCCGGTTTTAAGACTAGGTAGTACTCTTCCAGCCTATTTTTAATTACTGCCTGGATCCTTTCTAGTCTTTAGTTAATTTCCTTAGGGGTAGCTAACGAGCCTCGCTTATTTAGTATTAGGTGGATTTCTTCTAGGTCTTAAAGTTGTTATTTAACTATACTAAGGAAACTGTCTGTCTTAAGCTTCCTTATTACGTATCTTTTACTATTTGGTTGCGCCTTAATATCTAGATCTAGTTATATCTAGATAGGGATATAGTCTAAAGCAAGTGCCTATTCTTCTTTAGGGTTGCACCTTTTAAGTCTCTAGTATAGGCCTTCGTCCATAAATATAAGGTCAATTGTACTTCTGGCGGTGCCTTATTGCCATATAATTGCTCCTAGGGGGGTGGCCAGCTTAAGGCCCCAGATGTCTATAGCTCTTAGTAGGCACTCTGCCTATCGGTTAGCAGCAACATGGATACCTCCCCACTATAGGTAGTGGAGGTTTATATCTCCTAATAGAATAAACTCTGTGCCTTTGGTTTCTAGTAAGCTTATTACTAATATAATGTTCTCTATTTATGGGACGCCTTTAACCCTAGGGTTATACATATTAATAATTTATACCGGTCCCCTATATGTCTGGATTGTTATAACTACAATATCTAGGTTAATTGCCTACTATAACCATAAGGACAGGCTGATAGCCTTACTAATTATAAAGTACACGCGTATAGCTGCTTTTAGTTTGTACAGGAGCTAGAATCCTTAGGGGCAGTATGTTAATTATATGTAAGTATTATAATACGGCTCTTATATAGCAAGGATATAGTGTTTCTCTGGGTCTAGACTATCTAGTAGGGGCCTTACGAGACGGTGGTTTGTATTGCCGCAGTTATACTGTATAATGGATAGGTGGCGGACCCCTAGCGAGGGTCCTTTGTCTCTCCTTCATTCCTCACTTCTTCTATTTCCACTTTCTCTGGGATATTCAGAACTTCTGTCTCTTGTGTCTACACCCTGGTCGCTACTCATTTTGTGTAGAGCTTTCCATTCCCGTGTCTTGTGTTTAGTTACTATATTTAATGTAAAGCTCTTAAAAGTTAATCTAGGTGTTATAGGTACAGTTAAGAAGCCAATTTATAGTAGTAAACCAGCGGTAGAGCGTATGCTTATAGCCCTGGCTATATATAGTAGCTTTATAAAACGGTTGGAGGACAGAGGAGAGCTTTTTAAGTAGAAACCAGTGGTGGGTAGTAAGCCAATCGCTTTTAATGCCCTCACTATGTTTTAGCATATGGGTGTCGCAGAATTATTATATACGGGGCCTGTAATTAATAGCTTATATAATAGAGCTAACATATAAATTCCATTGCGTTGTATTGCTCTAGATAAGCTAGTAGAGAAGTTAGTAATAAAATTAAAAAGTTAATATTGCGACTGTAGGGCGGATATTATAAAATCTAACGCCGTAGCCAATCAAACCCATATAATTTAATGTTATTAGGTAGCAAATATCACTAAATCTTATCTAGAGTCTCTACACTTACCTTAAGCATATTAAATTCTGACCACTCCCCCCTTACTATAATCCTCTAAAACTCCTCCTGGCGCTATAGCAATATCCAGATATACCATATAATATTATATAGACGTCCAAGCGCGCCCTACTTCCTCCAGATCTTTGTAATTAACTTAAAGTCGTGCCTAGTATAAGCCAGCTTAAGCTCCTTTAGTATAATGTCCGCCTTCTTGCCTAGAAGGAACGCCTATGTATATAAGTTAACTATATAACCAAGACACCGCAGTTAATAACGTTTCCGCTACTTTCCTGACATCTTTAGATAGAGCGTTTTAAGTATTAAATCTATAGCCGTATTATTGCTTAACGCATTATTAAGCATAAAATATCCTATCCTTCTACTAATCTTATACTTGCTAATTACATCTAGAACAATCTAAGCTTGGTTTACGCCACTGTGTTTGCCCTTAAGGCATTACATAGCAAGAAGCTTTGTCTATTAGAGGCCGTTTTTATTAATATAGTAAGCAACTATTGTAATAATAGCGTAGTAGTTTGGTAATGTCCAAAGGATAAAGGATAAGTGGATATTTAATTAAGCGTCTTGTAAGTTGTCTCACAGCTATCTCTTCTACTTCCTAAACTTACTTACCACCTAGCTGCAAATTGTAGTACGTAACGGGATTAACTTTACCAGGCCTTTATGTATATACTAAACCAGTTCTAGGAAGTAGACGTTTTTAATCTAGTAATAAGTAATATGGTAGTACACTAACTAGCAAATTAGTATAAGCTTAAAAGCTTTAAACTATATATTCTAGATGTAGTCTTGCTACTTAATGTACTGCTTAATTGTTCCTTTAGGCTTAATTAAATTGCCTTTTTTGTTAAGTTGGTAAGCCTATTTCCAGTGGCCAAGAACAGCAGAGTTGCTATTAAGCGCTATATACTAATTAGTAAATAGGCAGTATAAAGAATAGATTCTCTTACTGAGCGGCTTGTATATTACATCCTTCTTCTTATCCAAACACTAACAGTAATAGTAGTATTTAACTCCTGTAGTCTTATAAATAATTATAAAGCCTTTTTCCTTATCCCATATATGCAAGGACTTCTTTTTACTATACTTCTGCCTAGTAATTTCATCAGTTCTTTGGTACTACTGGCTATAGAGTTTAATTCGTTTTGGCTCAGCCGCTGGCTGTAATAGCTCTGGCTTAGGTTCGGATTTAGATTTATAATAGGTAAGAGATTCTGGTTTAACTGCATTTATCCTTGTCTTTTAGCGCTTCTACTTTCTACCCCTAGAGGCCTTACTAACGCGCCTTTAAGGAACGGTAGGAGCCTTGCCCACAGTACGGCTACTATTAGCATAACTACTACTACCTCCACGCGTTATTCGGCCGGTCGCAGTAACAATACTCTCTATAGAATTGGCGGTATTAAACAACAAGGGCAGCAATGAGGGCAATAATAAGGGTAACGTGATGAGGGTAGCAATAAGGGTAGCAATGAGGGCAGTAATAAGGGCAGTAATAAGGGCAGTAATAAGGGCAACACAATAAGGGCAACGCAATAAGGATGACACAATAAGGATAACGCAATAAGGACAACATAATATGGCTACAAGGCTTCAGCGGATTAAATTAGGGTATTACTACACCATAGAACAATCCTTAATATATAGCTTGGTTAATATATAGCTTGGTTAATATATAGCTTGGTTAATATATAGTAGATTTAATAGGCTTGACTCCCTTAGGTGGTGTTCGCCCGCTTACCACTAAGGCTCTATACTACCTCTAGATCTGGTTTTATTGGTAAACCGGTTTACGCCAAAGCTCCAAAACTAATCCAAATTAGACCAATCAAAGCTACAAACCGGTTTAAGATTTAATATTGGAAAACCGAACCAATCCAGAATAGAACCGGTCCATTTGCATTACTGCTGTGAGTGAGTCGCCTGTGGGTCGCCTGTGGTCCTCTATATCCTTACTTTTGGTCTCCTTGGTAACCACTGCTGCCGTAGTGAGCCTGCGGACGCGCTAGTATCCCGTTATAAGTCTATAATATATTAACTAGCTATACTTATACAAGCCTCTAAAAGTTAATAAAGAGGGTAATTTAAATAGAGTTTAGTTAGCTTAGACCTAAAACTCTGCTCCTCCGAACTGAAATCACGTCTAAGCTTGCTGAGGTAAGTTAGATATGTTGTACATTGCTTACTGGCCTGATTCGGAAGATATTTCTTCTATATAATCTCCATTCTCAACGCATGCGAGACTCCTTAATTATTATACTTTAGCTTTGCAGACTTCTCGCAAAGTTTGTTCAGCAGTGAAGAGTACTTAGGGAGCAGTTGAGGACCGCTTTTGGCACGGACGCCTTCATTTAGCGGAACCGTGAAACATTCCTAACAACATTAATACTAATTGGCTATCCATGCTTGGGGCAAATTAATACAGATATGCTTATCTTGCCAAGCCACTAATATTGCTGCTGGTCGAGGGTCCAGGAAATATATCGAGCAGTCGCACAGCCACCATTACTCTTTAAGCATCAACGCATCCGTTCAGCTTCCAAACCAGAGTCGACTACCATCCTTCGTCTCCTAATAATAGGTTTACTTTATGAGAGAGGCTCGCGTTTCCGTTGATTTAGGTATTGAGGATTCTAATACAATAGACAGGGTCAAGCGATATTTATCTTGATCCCAGCAAGAAATTTCCTACGTACCAGATAGTTAATGAGACACTGCATACTCAAACCTCGAGTAATAATACAGTGAGGTCCAGAGACCAGCGCTTAAAGCTTTTAGCGTGCCCGGTGGTAATAAGGCGATCTTACCCAGTTACGGATTCCCGTTCTGAAAACTCCTGCAGAACATTAGCAAGTTGCCGCTACAACTCCACTTCGACCCAGCAGGACTTATCTTACCACTCACCACCCATAACGTCATCAAAACCATTATCTCTCAAACAGCCTCAGTAGCATCACCATAGCAAGGCGTACTTGAAACTTGAAAAGCCACATCTATTACCCCACCGCCTACCCTCGCTCTAGGGTACTAATATACAGAGATCCAACACTCCATTCCCCAAATTCACTCGCTCGCTCCATTTTCGCCTTCAAAATTAAAAGAACTGTTCGGGTATGTCCACCCCCTCCCCACCTCCTCCCTCTCTCGCCCCTCCTCGCCTAGCAACACCAGCAGGGTGCACAAAACCACCCAGCGAAGCAACGCGCAGATGCGAGAGCAAAAAAAGGTATGCTACATCAAAGCCCTAAAAGGAAAAAATCAGGGTGAGGATGGAGCCAAGGCCGGGAATATAGATAGCCGAATGTATGGATGGATCGATGGATCGAGAAAGCAAATAGGGCCCAAGGACGCTCAAAGCCACGCCATGTTTTCAAAAACCAAAAAGCAGGAGAAGAAAAAAACACACAATAAGCCAGGAAAATGTCGAGTGTCTGGATTTAGGAAATAGGACTCACAGGACCCACGCCCGTCGCTGATTTTTGCAGGAATTTAAAATATAAAAAGGGAAAAAGGAGAGGAAGACACAGCGCGCCCGATTTTTTCCCGCCTCGCCCGCGACCGCCATGCCGAGGGGGGGGGGAGGGATCAGATAGCGCCTGAAATGACCAAAAGGGGGGATTTTATGGCTACTCGATTCAGTAGCGTGTGCCAGCCGATGCGGCGCGCGCGATCAGTACATCCCACGGCTCGTCTGGCTGGCGCGGCTCGGTGACGTCCTGCTCCTCTCGTCCTCCTCCAACACGTCGCTGAGGCGCGTCGGGTGATGGTGGCGCATCCCCGCCCACTCAGTTCCGTAGCCCGCACCGCTGTAGTCGGCTGGGCCAACCGTCTGATAATCGCCTCCAGACGGCACGGGGTAGTTGCTAGGACCGGCAGTGCTGGTGGTCGCGCCGCCCCCGTAGCCAGCCGTCGTACCGTAGCGCTGTGCATGTTGCCGCTCGCGCTCCTGGTCTTCGCGCACGTCGAACTCGTCGGATTCGGATTGATGCAGGTGAGAAGAGCGGTAGGGCACGCGACGGCCCTGGTTGTCCAGCACGAAGTTGCCGTACCGATCGATTTCGTACTCTTCGTCGCCTTCGGAGGTATCGCCTTGGGAGGCTACGTATGACTGCTCATCTTCGGGAACGCCAGGAGTGGGCTCGTTGTGTAGGTATGAGCCTGGTTGCTGGTAGAAAGCCTCAGGCTGAGAGGTGGTGGGTTGGGTTGGAGCTTGCTGAGGAACAGCTCGATGGGGTTGTAATGGCGCCGGGATTTGGGACGATTGCTGTGATGATTGGGAGGGGACAACGGAGGATGAGGCCCCAGGATCGCTTCCTGGTTGGAAGGACGCGTACGTGCCATGGGGGAGAGAGGGGACGTCTGGTTCATGTCGAAGCGTTTGATGTGCGTGATGTGCGCCTTCGGTGAACGGATCGGTGTCTGTTGGAGATTGGCCTCCTTCATAAGAATACCCTTGCTCGAGTGACTGGCCGCCGATGGCTTGGGAGCCTTGTGGGCCAGTCTGATATCCTTCATCTCTCGTCGGGGGTCGCTGAGAAACGCTACCGTGCCTACTAGCCATTCCAGCCATGGGCACCACCTGGACTCCTCCTACCAGCGTTGGTTGGCCTTCACGAAGAGAGAATGTACGATCTCGCTCTTCTTGTTCTCGACGCCCTAGCTCTTCCCATGCTCTTCGCGCCTCCTCTTTCGAAATCTGCAGCTCACGTCTCATCTCGGCCACCATCCTATCAGCATTTTTCTTCTCGGTGGCAAGCCTCTCCGCATTCGCTACAGCGTCTGTCCGAGCTTGTCGTTCAACTTGTAATGTATGTTCCAATTCCGCCTGAATCTCCTGTGCGCGCTCTTGCTCCTGGCGATGTTCATAAAACCATCGCTGGAATTTTCGCTCTGAAGATGCTCGGAGTCGTTGCAGTTCCACAACAGCATGGAAAAGATTCGCTCCAGCCGCAGAAAGATCTGTGATCTGCCGTGACATCTGCTGCGCTAAAGGCTCTCGCCGTACTTCCTCAGTATTCTGCTCTAGGCGGCGAATCCAGTATGATGTGAGACCTTCCCAATGTGATGAGAGAGTTTCCCAGCGCTCAAAGGCATGAGGAAATGATGACGTTGTCGGATTTCGTGAATGACCACCCGCGGATGAGGATGGACCGGGCATCGATTGCGGAGGTTGAGGAGCTGCAGAAGGCCCTGGACGAGTTTGTGATGGACCGGCAGTAGTTGATGGTTGCCTCGCGTGCGATTGCGAAGGTTGAGCGCGTTGAGTATCAGCGGTCCTAGTAGACGTGGGCTGCGTTGGTTGGACCGGACGCGGTTGCTGTTGTGATTGTGAGGTTGCTCGAGGTCGAGAGTAGGGTGTGCCCGTCGAAGCATCTGGCGGCTGAGCTACCGTGGGAGGATTGACAGGTCCTCCTGTCGTGGCGGCAGCTCTCTCTGGCTCCCGTAATGGTCTTGTAGCAGCAACTCTCTCCGGCTCCCGTGATGGCCCACCACCCCCTACAAATCCATACCCACCATCACCCGGCGCCCTAGCAGGCACGGACTGTGTCGGCCTTTGATACCCCGAATCTCTCGACTGTCCAGCAACGCCAGCAGCTTGTGCTCTTCGCTCCGCGCTTTTCCTGCGTTCCTCTTCCTGAGCCCGTCGTTGGTCCTCCTGAGCCCGTCGTTGGTCCTCCGCAGCCCTTGCAGCATCTGCCTCTGCAGCACGTCGTGATTCGCGTTCCCGCCTCTGATTCATTATCATTTGTGGTGTTCGAATGCCCGAAGGAGGAGCTTGCGGAACAGGGACTGGCCCTGGCGCCGTGCGCGCACCTCCATTCGCAGCGCGGCCATTCCCACCGGGGCCCCCGACCAGATCTGACATCGAAGCGCTCTCCTCAGCTAGATCTGGTGTGAAGGGATATGGGGCTCGGAGAGCTTCCTCAAGGGTGTAGAGGATGGCAGACGCGGTCCGACGGGAGATGCGAAGGGCAGGATGTGGGGCGAAGGAGTTTTGCGATTGGGATTGCGAGGCGGCACGAGGTCTAGCGGATGATTCGCCTGGCCCTCGTTGGTCGTCAGCAAAGCGTACTGTTGGCTGAGGTCGTTGCTGTACGGATTCAAACGAAGAAGATCGTGGCCTCGGGCGTGGATCTTCAAAATTAGGCGTTCGGCGAAGAGTGTAGGGGACGCTTCCAGATGAACTAGATACTCGTGAAAAGTTGTTTTGTTCTCTATAGACTGCCTGAGCCTGCTGCTGGCGTTGCTGCAATGAGGTCGTGTATGTTTCGCGAACGTTGCGGTCGTGGGGATCGTCAGAAGGTTGTTGGCCTGGTAGCAACACGTTGCTTGGTGCAAGTGGGCCCGAGGATGTCAATGCGACTCCGTTCTCAGGCCCAGAAGATTGTTAGATGGCACAGTCGAACCTGCCGAGGGCGAGGTTCGTGTGATGGTGCTGAGGTTGTGATGGCTGGGAGGGTACGCGGACGAAAACTAGTGAATTCGGTCACGGAAGGCTGCAATGCCTGGTATTTCCAGAGTCAGAAGGCGTGAATTGCAAGGAAATAGCGAGCATTGTTAGTGAGATAGAAAGGGGTAGTGAGGGACGAGGGACGGGGGGGGTTGGGTGGCTTTGTGAATATTGAAGAGGTTGGACCCAGGGTGGCTGGGATGAAGAACATCACACTCACGCCAACAGGGAAATCCGCACGACGCGGACCAGTCATGCCTCAACAGCTGTGACAGCAATTCTCTCTCCTTGTTTGCAGGCGCCCGTGGTTTTGCGCAATTTGCTGCAGATGAGGTTGTTGGGAGCGGAAAGAGTGTTGTTGTTGCCGTGTTGTCGAGGCTGTCGCAACGCGTCCAGAGGTGAGATGAAGTGGACGAAAGCCAACGTCACCTTTGCCTCTTGTTCGTACAAGCCACAGCAGGCTGTGTAGTGATTGGACTACGCTGGCAAGCAGCAGGAGAGGTCGGTGAATACAATTGACTGCATGGGAAGAACATGCTAACACGCGCAGAGGAGTAGGCGTCTTCTAGGCGTCTCCTCCCCCCCAAGAGCGCCGGGAAGTAGAGAAGGTGGAGCAGATGGAGCTTGTGCAAAATTCCAATGTGCGGAGATATGCATCAAGCAAGTAATGGCATTGGCGCGGTTGAGTCTTCTGGAGATGGCAAAGCGCAGGTCAAGGGCAGCGTACAATTGGGGAGCGCGCAACTAGGAGCACTCTCCTTCGAAGTGCCAACGCATAGCTGCATCCTTGTCGTCATTTAGCCGACGGCGAGCCAGGGCAGGATAGCCCTACCCAGGAGGTTGGGGAGGGGAGGGGAAGGGAAGGATGATGAGCAGGATGAGACGGATGCCAGGCGCCATAGGGACGGTGGTATCGTGCAAGAAAACAGCTCCAGCAGCACAGCAGTATATAACCGGAGGTGCGAGGAGGCCAGTTGGGACGCGGTTACAAAGACCGGCAGCGGCTCTCCCGTTTACGTCTTGAGACACCTGGGCACTCTGGGGAATGCGGCGTCGCTCGACCCTGCTCGCCTGCAGCCAGCCAATCACGCTGCATACCAGCCTCTGCCTTGTGGTGTTCTGGCCCGAGCTGAACAACCCCAAACCACCACTGGCTCAATCCCGACCACTCTCACGTTTCTCCCTTGTCTGCTATATCAGATGCATACATCAGATAAGTATAATTAGCACCCACAAGGATGACCGGATAACCCGCCATAGATATTCCGATCTGCTAATCGACCTTCGGTACAGCCCTGCATCATGATTCCACTCCAAGAGTTGAGTTAGGAGCACATTCAACGATTGACAATGTGAGACTGTTTCATCATTTGCACAGGTCTGCTGTTCGCACTCATGAGAAAGGCATACACTGTTATTAAATTTATTTTATACGAATAAATCGTGTTTAATCCTGTTAGTAACTACGCATACAAGATTCGATAACATCACCACCGCCCTCTCTATAATCACCAATTGAAGAATAAAATCCCTACAGGGCCAGGAACCCCGCCACCAATACCGCCACCGCGCTCATTCCCACACTCGCCCTGTTCGCCGCACCAGTAAACTGCGCTGGTGCAGGAGTGGTGTACGCCGGAGTTCCGCTTGCGCTGACAGTTACGCCTGTAGCTGCGACGTATTCATAAGGAGCAGAGCTCGTTCCGCTAACCTCCTTGTATGGGATCGGGACAACACTCATTGTCAAAACCTTCGTCACTGCGCTTATGTAGTTCGCCGAGCTAACCGGATATACGGAAGCCAAAGACACGACTGGGTAAGACACAACTGGGTAAGCCGAGGCTGAAGACACGACTAGGACAGCAGTGTTCGAGTATACATGCTTTGTGATAACCTGCGTGACCGTATGCGTAGAGTGAAGCGTTGTTGTGCTCGTGGGAGTTGCAACCTCCGTGACAGGGCAGACAGTCGTGTAGAGAGCGACCACCGACGTAACAGTAGAAGTTGTCGCAGACTCTGCCGGGCAATTTGGCACGCCATAGGGGCAGGCGGTGACCGTAGTCAACTTGGTGGTATAGACAGTTGAGGTCGTCATCGCAGGTGCAGATGTTGGCGCATACTCAATTGGCTTAGTAAGTGTCACTGTTGTGGGCTTGGGTCCGCAATGATCGCAAACTGTCACCGTTGTCGTCCAGCCGGGAAGTAACGAGGAGCTAGCGGTGGTCTCAGGGCAGACTGTTGTAGTGATCGTGGTGACAACAGTGGTGAAACCGGTGGGGCAGATGTCGACGTAGGAAGCTATATGATAAATTAATAATCGCCAAAACGATGTTTAAGGTACTTACTGGTTATCACCGTAGTTACGACCTCAGATGGGGACGGAGACGAGGAAGGATACACAGGCGCGGACGTAATGGTGCTTCCAGTTGGGTAAACGGCGATTGAAGAACCTGTCACAGTGCTTGCAGTCGGGTAAACAACAGTGGACGAAGGAATGACGCTAGAAGTCGAAGAGCCATTTCCATATGACGCATAAGACGAAGACGAAACACCGCCAGAAACTGATGACGAAGGTGAACCACCATACGGAGCTTGACTCGAACTGCTCACTGGTGTGCTAGTTACCGACGAACTCACTGGAGATTCAGATGCCGAAGAGGAAACGATTAGCGTTGAGCTGCTGTATGGCGTCTCAGCTGAGGAGCTAACAGGAGATTCCGAAGTCGAAGAAGAAACCACAATGCTGGAGCTACTATATGGAGCTTGACTTGAACTGCTCACTGGTGTGCTGATTACCGACGAGCTCACTGGAGATTCAGATATCGAAGAGGAAACGACTGGCGTTGAGCTGCTATATGGCGTCTCGGTTGAGGAGCTAACAGGAGATTCCGAAGTCGGAGAAGAAATCACAATGCTGGAGCTACTATATGGAGCTTGACTTGAACTGCTCACTGGTGTGCTGGTTGCCGACGAACTCACTGGAGATTCAGATGTCGAAGAGGAAACGACTGGCGTTGAGCTACTATATGGCGTCTCGGTTGAGGAGCCAACAGGAGATTCCGAAGTTGAAGAAGGAATCACAATGCTGGAACTACTATATGGAGCTTGACTCGAACTGCTCATTGGCGTGCTGGTTGCCGACGAACTCACCGGAGATTCAGATGTCGAAGAGGAAACGGCTGGCGTTGAGCTGCTATATGGCGTCTCGGTTGAGGAACTAACAGGAGATTTCGAAGTCGAAGAAGAAATCACAATGCTGGAGCTACCATAACTAGCTGACGAAGAGCTCGAGGCCTTGCTAGAAGAGGAGCCATAAGGAGCATGAGTAGACGAAGAGCTGGAAACCTTGCTGGAAGTTGAGGAGCCGTAAGGGGTGTGGGTTGAAGATGAGGCCTTGGAGGAAGACACCTTGGTTGATGACGACGAGACTATAGTCGAGGAAGACGAAGAGGATGCCTTAGTTGTTAATGATGAAGATACTATAGTAGATGAAGACGAAGACGACGCCGTAGTCGAGGACGAGGTTGACGTGGCAGATTTTAAGGAAGCCGTAGACGACGTCGACGTAATAGCTGGGGTGCTCGAGCTTGAGCTCGAGGAGCCGCAGCTTCCATACGAAGACAGACATCCTGTTCCGCAATAATTAGCGCCAGTGCCGCAATAACCCCATTCGCTGCAGCAGTCTCCGAAGCCTGATCCTAGGCAAGAATATCCATTGTTGCTTGGTCCACAGAGGCCGTTGGGAGAAAGAGGTGCCGACGGTGTAGGAGACGAAGAAGCGGACGAAGAAGTGGACGACGGGGCAATGCTGGATGATGACGAAACGCTGCAGGTAGACGAATAGTAGGAGCACTCTGGGTGGAAAGTGGTGCCAGCTTTCGCATCAGCCAAAATCTGTTTCATCCAATAGGCGTAATCCTGGCAGCAAATTTGGTTGTTCGCCGATACTGTGGCCTCCCACAACATAACACCACCAAAAGTCGATGGGTATTTGGTCATGTACTTGCTGATCACAGCATTTGCTTCAGTAGTGTTCAGGTAATATGCAGTGTCGGAAGGCGCCCCATCAGGACCAGCGGGCTAAGCACTTGGGTCAATCATACGCAGCTTATGCGAAAGGAATCAGAACTTACAAGCCCCAGGTAAATCTTAGTGCCTTTATTTTTGCCGTAGTTGAGCACACGATTGACCCAATCATCAAAGGTAAAGGTGGTGGTGCTAGTGGTCAGACCGTTGTACCCAGCCCGGGCAGAGCACTGAGGTGTGTTGTAAAATTGCACAAACAAGAAATCAAAAGGAGAGTGCTGGATGGCATCGTCAAGATGAGCATCTGGGACAACGCATTGGGGCGCTCCAGAGATATAGTAGGTTCCTGAAGCAGTGGGGAACAGATCGCTCTTGAAGTGGTTGATCATGTCCGCATAACCCCTGGACTTGTAATCCGAGAAAGGAGGAGAAGACATGTCAGTCTCGATGTCAAAATCAAATCCATCGACTACGGCACTACCGAACGGCCTAGGGCTGCCAGCATCTATCCATGACTGCGGTGCTGATGAGCCCTCCGGTCCAAAAGCCCCCCAAAGAAATTCAGCGAAATATTCCGCAAGCGCTGTAGTTGCAAGGGTGTAGTTGGTTGGATAAGCACCACCAATAGAAAGAAGAACTTTTTTGCCATATGTCTGCTGGCACAGCTTAATATGACTCTCCATATCTGGGCAGTTGTTTCGGAGCTTGGACGCAGTCCCGTCGGGTTTGGTGTACATGGTGTCACCGCACGCATTGGCTAGCAATTTACTCAGTCCATATTTTATGAAAATCGCTGCCAATACATACCAAAGTTATCACCAGGATAGTCGCCTATCTTGGAAGGAAATTCATTGATGAATGCCAAGTTGACAATATCAACGCTTGGGTTCTGGCAAGCCTCGAGAAGTGAGATCTGATAGCTGCCTTGGCCCTGGAAAACACCGGCATCAGCGCCACGATTGTTAAAAGTTGCATGCAGACCAACATACCCAGTAAATAGCAACGTTCGTCTTTGCACTGGCATCAAATGTAGCAGAAACACAGGAGGCAAAGATTCCTGCTGCTGTTGTTACAGCGTGGACAAATGTCGTTGAACGCATTATGAAATTAAATAGCTCAAATTATTGGACTAAAAACTGAAAAAGGAATGGACTAGGTGGCCGAAGCCTGTAAAGATCGTGGTGACAATACTGTCGAACGAAAGGACGCAAACAATCGTTTGCAAAACCTGGCGATGCACCTCTGAAAGAATGACTGAAGCAGGGCTTAAAAGAGAGAGTGGGACAAGAGAGGAAGGGAAGGAGAGGAGAGATGAAAAGCATCATGGCGTATCGGGCTTATTACACGCAGGCTTCCAGTTACGTAGTAGCATGAAGCCATGCGCTTGGAAAGCAATCAAGCTACAAGGCTGTGGGGCCAAGGATGGAACAGACAAAAGTACTATGAAAAACAGAAGGATCCCAGAAATGGCAAAGTGGTTACCTGTTCCTGGTCTCCGAGGCGGTCTGCAGTTGGCTAACGAGTGCATCAAGCTCATCAATACAAGCGAAGAGGTGTATAAATCCCGGCTGGCGCCAACGGGCCAGTGCTGGACTGCATGTTGAACTGCCTCTTGGAGGTAGGGGTGGATCTGGGCTTTCACACCATTCCCAAAGCCTTGCCCTGACTGGTGGCAAAAGACACGGTTCTCGATACGGTCAAATCTCGGTTGCGTATAATCCATTTTTGGACGGCTTGGCGGGAACTCGAGCCGTGTTTCTTTCTCATCACCACATCCCATCACGGACTTCTCGTTGCCAGCTGAGATGTTGAGGACGAGTCGGCGCCCCTTCGGTACGAGCGTCGCGGGATTAGAAGAGCTCCTGTGGCTAGCTCAGGGTTCATGAGCATGGGTCTCTTCCGGGCAAGGTATAGTACGAAGGGTACTTCAACCTCAGGACTCCTGCCCAAGCGCTATTTATCTTGGCAGGGGAGGTGTCAAATCTGGCCATCTTCCCGATCCCACGAATCCTTCGGACCACTTTCATTGCGCTTACGCAAATTCTCGATATCTCGCATCTCGCATCTCGCATCTCGCATCTCACCGCTGCACTTGAATCGCAGCTATTATACTAGTAGTGGCTGTCATTGTATTATCGTCTCTGCACGCGTCCGCCGCAGTTATCTGTCCAAGACGCTTTGCAATGCATTCCGCCAAGCACATCGCATTCGGTCCATCCAATCGCCCCGACCGTAGTTGACAGCTAAGGAGTCATTTCGGAGGAGGCAGCAATCAAGCGGTGACTGTGCCGCACTCTAAGCAATAATGAAACGCGAAATAGCAGCACGGCCCCGCTATTGCTTTGCAATGCAATCCTTGTTCAATTCAATCCAGAGTCTTTCTCACGCACTCTAGTACTCGATCCTGCATGACTGTACTGCGATTGCCTTCTTTAACTTTCGTATACAAATGGAGCAGGGGCTATATCTGCCTAGTATAGGCCATGACCAAGCTCGTATGATTGGTTGCCATGACAAATTTGCAGCGTCCGAATTTTCTCATTAAGACGGCTTTCCCGTGAACTTAGTTTTGAAAGAGCCAGAACTACACCCCACCTCGCACCCCAAGGAAAGCGCATGTTGATCATACACGGCCAATTTAACATATCGTTACCTGCTTGGACGTAGCTTTACCGTTTGATCCACGGGATCAACACATGTTCTGCGTGAGACGTTGATCTTCTCGCACGCGCCACGCGGGGGAGCATGCCGGATCTTCGGATTATCAACACCTTAATCTTCCACCCTTAACCTTAACTTTCACCTTAAGCAAAATAGAGATGTCATAACATTGCAAGCCCTACGACTGCTAGCGCCAGTATCTATAAATATGACAGCTCTTGATACAGCTTTGTGCATGACCAGCTTCCCCCCACCTTTGGCGACATTCAAATTCACCACGCAAGTGCGGATTATCCACTGAAGACCCCTTGTTAATACGATCATAGAACATTTCCACATTCTGCGGAATTCTACATTTCGAACTTCAACGGGCCTGTCTTAACTTCGTTACATAAATCTCACGCTCCGATAACATACAAGAAAAGAGTGGTCCCAAACTTGTCTTTCTCAAATCGGGGGCGGCGGTATTCTCACATGCCTTTTCGGTGCATATACATGCCGGTTTTCGGTGCATACATATGCCCCCAAACCAAGCTTAGTGCTTGCATATAGGAGGTTTACGAGGTAAGGAAGGAAGAATCGCGGAAGATTTTAATCAGACGGATCCTATATACGGCCCATGCAGACTACTCCGTAACACAAGGGAAAATTATATTGACAGGAAAAACCCCTGGTACGGTTTACACTATTGAGACGGCGCAGGGACAAAGGCTTGCGGTAGAGCAGTAGATGTAGTCGATTGAGAAGCTGCAGTTGCAGTGGTTGATGGTGGTCCTCCGCGTCCTCTCGCACGTCCTCTTCCTCGCCCACGCCTTCGAGGAGGCTCCCAGTGTAAAGGATCACGCCGAGTTGATGGATCCTCGCGGTGTTTGAGGTTGCGCGCGGGTGGGCGTATTTGATGCGATAGATTTTTGAAGTTCGCGATTGTCTTATATCAGCCTGCAAACATGCTAAACTACCTATTTAGGCAAGCACTAAGCCTGATTTGGGGGCATGTGTATGCCTGATCGACATTTCTACAGAGCACCAGAACAAAGGCTACGCAGGACTCAATTTAGCTGCAGTGTATGTAAAATACCGTTCTGCAGAAGGGGTAAATGCTAGCAGCCTTATATCGATTAACTTAACTCCCTAGATTAAAATATACATACATGTTTTCTATAGTAATTATCGAATATCACTAACTTTAAATATTTAAGCACTGGCAATTAATCCTAGCCATCTGATTGGCTAGTCCTTATCGATAACTTCTGCAAACTAGCGGGTTAAGGGATCAAGCCGGAAGCTCGTCTTTGGTGGCTCTTATTCATGCACCCCTCGAGGCCATTGACCTCTTCGGCTTTGCATGGACTAGTATTGGTCCGCCTGTCCACTGGACTGCCCCGCTCATATTCTCCGGTCTCTTCGGTATCGCAAATTATGTCATCTATATGGCAACAATCGATTACATGGTCGCGGCTTATGGCCCGTATGCTGCATCTGCCACCGGTGGAAATGGCTTTGCGAGAGACTTCCTCGCTGCTATTGCGGAGGAGCAATAAAGCCTGGAGTTAAGACTGGATGAGATAATGCCATTATTCTGTATACTGCCTGCACATAGTCGCGTTGATTCTCGGCCACTGCAGAGCTCTCTTCATGATACTTGTAATGCACTCAACGCTGCCTGCACAGAAGCAGCAGGGAAGATGGTGAAGATTCAGACTACCACTAAGAACCCTCTAACAATCCCCAATCTTTATATGATTCTAGAGTCAATAATGCATACATATTCGCTGGTTTTCTATTAGTTGCGTTGGTTTACTAACCCGTTGCATCACCGGCAAAATAGTTTTCAGACAGTACAAGTCCATAAAGTGCTTGTGGCAGAATGCACACCGGTAACAGGCAGAGAAGTAGAAGCACACACTGTCATAGCGTGCATTAGGATGTCTTCGGAACATAAGCTGAAGTACAGCCTGTGAAGGCTCCAGTTCCCCCCCCTCCCTATGTGCGCGCGCAACACACATAGCAATTTCGGTAATCACTAGTCAAGTGCACTATCCAGCGTAAATACTGTGCGCTTGCCAAAAGGGCTGTGCACCCACAAGAAAGACAAAGCCTTTAATCTTTTAAGCTTAATTACAAGAGTTAAACTCGAAATTCTCTAGTGCGTACGAAGCGAAATTACTGTGTTGCGCGCACATGAGGGGGACACTGGGGCCTTCACAGGCTGTACACTGTGATGTGTCTGTGAGCATTAATTATGGCGCGTATGTCGTCATCGAAGAAGTCAAGTGACAAAAGATGTCGCCGTTGCCGTGCCGTATCTATTGCGGCGATTTCGGCCCTTGCCACCACGACGATCGGAATTTCCTGCATTGTGATAGGTTTTGCATAGCTTCATATCGCATTCCGCGCACTCCGCAAATGCATACCTGTAGATGTTAGTAAAACTGATGCTGACCGGATATAGACGGATGTCTTACCTAGGGGTATCATCATCATTGCGACAACTTAATCTAGCCTCAAGTAAAAAGCTTTGGCAGGACGGGCCGTGTCGTTCGCTTTCTTGTCTGTCTTTTGTCTTTAGGCCACCATATTTCCCGTAGATATACCATCGAGGGTGGATACAGAGTAGTTTGATAGAATCTATCACAGTGCATTCTCTGAAGTAGTGTGGAGTAGTCTGTATGAAAGGTATCAGCAGATATCATGGAAATATGGCCTCTATTAGTGGACGACTAGGTGCCAGTCGTTCCGCGACAATCCCAGAAGACGTTGAAAATGCTTTTGCTTGACTAGTTGGGGAGCCTTGGGATATAGGCGTGATCCACTTCGACTTGTGAACTCAATTAATATTAGAACAGACTGTGGATGTAGTTGTAGTGAGGTTCATGGAGATGTAGTACGAGATGTAGCAAAGAAGCTTTCAGCACGGCAGCAATTTTTGGTCACGCTGCGCGTCCTACCCTCCAAGACTTCACTTCACTTCGCTCCCTCAAAGGCGTAAAGTGGCATTTCTAGGAATTAAATGGCAATGACTGGCTCTTGAGATACCACGCAGAGTTAGAAATGCCAAACGATACCCCCACTACAATCTTTCTTGGCTTCTCGCAAGGCTGGGGTGCTCGGTAGAAGACCTCAGCTCCGCGGCTTCTCAAAACCTCTCCGTTCGCACTCTCTTGATTGACAAGACCATGTGTAGCATCACAGACGCACACGCGTTCATGTATCAAGTTTGTTCATAAGCAGTTTACAGTTTCTACCTACCCACAACAGCAAAGCTCCAACCACTAGCTTCTCCATTCCCCCCCACCGACGCCATCCTGATAATTCTCGGAACACCTGCAAAACGCCTTACACACGCTCCTCTTTTTCTACGAAACAATACGCCTATATGTCTGAAGACACACGAATTTCGACATATCAGATACTGCGCGCGCGTTGGAGGTCTTTGCTGAAATAGTACCAGCTCCTGGGAATGGCAGGAAGATTCAGCTCATGGGTGATGAGTGTAAGGGCTAAAAGTTGCCTCGTAATAGGAAGTTTAAGCATCGATCGGCCGGGAGAGGGTCCTTCTTCGGGGAGTCTAATCAGCAGACGGCCATCGCAGGGTCGGAGTCGCCCCAGCATCCAAGGGCAGGTCTCAAGCCGACCCAGCAGCCCCACGAAGGAACCCCAGCTAGCGCCAACTACCTCGACCACCTCTACCTATCCAGGTAGCCTCAAAACATATCATAGCAGGGAAAGTTCGGTATCCTCGCATACAGCGCGGAGATGGGAGGATAGGAATCATGGGACAAGGCCGCATGAACACGTTAACACTTCCACAAGCAGCTCAAGCAAAAGTAACTTCAGAAGTGCAACGAGCATGTGGGGCACAGGCCATCATAGTAATTGGAGCCAAGTCACCGACTCCCACAATTCCCGTTATGCGTGCGAGTTTCAACCGCGGCGGCGCAATACACCGCCAGCCCACCCACTTCGCAGCCACCCGAACACTCGCCGGCAGGCCAGTGATAGACTCCGTGATCATCGTCATTGGAGTGGACAGGATTTCCCATGATGTGGGTCATTGCGTGACCCTGAGGATCATTTTTGATGCTTGTACTTTCCTTTGAGAGTTAGGCTCCGAACTTGCCTCATCCCCCGATTTGGAGGAGGCCAAGAATGTCTTTAACAAGAAATCTGTATATGCTGGTATGGAAGATTTCTTCGTACGCATTTCGAACGCGCTGACAGCTATAGATCTATCTGGCAGTAACCCAAGATGCGTTCGCAGCTTCGTATATGGTACGTAGCCGAGGGGCATCGGAACAGCTAGCCTTGGGACAGGCAATTACAAGAGGCAATCGCTAGTCATGTCGCTCTACGGGCCTTGCCTGACACATGTAGGCTATTGGTTCTTTCGGGCGTAGGAACTAGCTTAGATTAGAATCGGAGAGCAATGCCCGATTATTAGGAGGAAGAAAAGGAGACTGCTAGAAGTGCTTTGGAAAATGATGCCGCTCGAAATGGCCTCGTTGGGTTGAGCTTAGGGATGTTCAAGGGACTGCCATGTGCGTCGTGATTCATTGGGCCTATGAACTTTAAACACGCATGTTGGAGTCTCTTATGCATGGTCATTTATAACATGAGGAGCGCTCGTTCTGAGTGTGCAATCGAGTGACGTAGCTTTTAATGAAGAGCAAACCTCTAGAAATACACTGGGGCCAGCTGAAATGGAACCTTGGCAAAATACCACCGGCATATTCTTTGACCTTCCCGCATGTTGCGTCGTTATTTTCATCTTAATTATGACCTTTAAAAACTACAGGCCATCCGATCACGCTTCTTCAAATGCTTCTCCTCGCAACCTCTTTTTGCCTTCATGATATTCCCAAGGACAACACCTATATCGAAGTTGCGGCTTGCTTCTCTTACAGGCATTGAAATACATGCGGAAGCCGGCAAGGCTATAGATAAAGAACCACTTCAGGGTAAGCTGATATTGACCAAGGAATCTTACGGTGGGCTTATGGAGCGAGTACTGGTTGCTGGAGTACTTCATGCCCAAGCAAAATAGTCACGCTAAAGTTATGACTCATAATTTGGGTCAGTTGCGGCATATATCTCGTCTCAATAATTACTTAGCTCATTGCTCTGCAATTACTATAACAGTGCTTTCATTCTGTATACTTAGAGTTTTATTCAGAAGCACCAATGAAGCGACGGCTCTGCCAGGCAGGTAGAAAAGGCAATAAAAGTAATATTAAATTAACTATTAAGTATAATATATTATTATTATTGTTAAAGTTAGCATTTATCTTATACTAAAAATCTATATATTTATATAATTTTTACTATAAAAGCTATTATACTATATAAGCTCTGCCTTATATTCGTTCTTTTACCCTTAATATTGTTTCTGTCTCTACCGTTTTCTTTAACTCTGGCTGTGTTTCTAGTTATATTTTGTCTTTACCTCTACCTCTACCTTTACCTCTATGCCTCCGCACCTCTCTTTTATTCCCTATTTAATATTTTATTTCCCTAAGGTTTATATTAGCAACTATACACAAAAGGAAGATATAACTAACCTAAAAGAGAGATAAAAAGGTAGGGAGGGAGGTAGAGAAGAAGGTAGAGAGATAGAGGGAAAGAGAAAGAGAGGCAAAGAGGTAGAAAGTGTTAGGGAGGAGAAAGCATATATATCTAAACTACTAACGTAACTCTCGAAATATATATCACTTGTGGGAAGACACGATTAATGCCAATACAGAAGGTATTCCGAGAACACGCTCAAAATGAGAGCTGAAACAGCACTTAGGCATCGAACCACATCTGCAACAGTGCAGTGTCCAAGACCTCTCGTTTTGGGACCGTGAGGCCAATGATGCTCCTGTCAACAGACGGGGATGGGTGCTCCAGGAACGATTAATGCCACCGATAGTGCTACATTTCTGCAAAGATCAGATTGCTTGGGAGTGCCGCCAGCTAGAACGTTCCTAATCTTCATCCTTATGCTCCATCCGGCATCAAGACTGCTCAGATTCAGAAGCCTCAAAACACATACCGGCCCAGTCCAGAATGTGGCATGAGACGCTCGACGATTTCGACGGAGAGAGATTGAGAGATCAGTATCGAATACCGAAAAAAAGATTATGGTTGCAAGAAAATTTAGCTCTGCCTATAGTCTCGCATGAGATCAGTCATCAACCGGTTTTCATTATCCATTCTTCTATCATGCATTAGCCGCTCAACCACTTCCCCATCCTCAATTTTCCACTTCACAACCCTATTCAATCCCTAATAATTCGGATCCCCCGTCAAGTTCACCCTCCCCAGAATCCCCTGATCAACCAACGTCCCGACGCTCACCGTCAACTGAAACTGCACCCCCATTCCCATCTGCCCAAACCACGGCGCAATCGGGCCAGCGAGGACAATAAACGGCCTCAGGACCTCATAGACATGGTAATTAAACGGGTACGCAGACCCCGGCGCCGCATCCAAGTTCGTCGGCGGCAGCGCGCGCTGCGCGTACGGCGCGCCGGCCGGGCTCATGAAAGTCCCGTACTCGGATCCGAAGCGGTCGAGCAGCGTGCCGCGCTCGAGCGTCGTGTTGGCCGCGATCGGGGCCCCCGCCGTCGAGAGCGCGAAGCCGTTTTGCGTCGGGTACACGAAGGTGCCGGAGGAGGAGGTGTAGGTGGCGAGGAAGGCGCCCGGGCACAGGCCGCCGAAGCGGTGGTAGGAGGATGAGTCGCCGGCCAGCGAGACTAGCGGGAGCGCGGTGGGGAGGGCGACGGGGCCGAGGCGTGGGTCGCCGCAGATGTAGAGGTTGGGGTTGTCGGTGCTGTTGGTGCCGGCACAGAAGTTCGGGCAGCGGGAGGGGTCGGTGTCGGTCTGGTGGTTTTTTCTTTTGTTAGGAGGGGGATTTAAAGAGAGATTGGGATTGGAGCTTACGTCTCGTTTGTGCAGCGGTGCCACTGGTGCTGCTGTGGCTAGAGACGCCAGAAGGACGGCGGGGAGGAATATCGGGTTCCACATTCTAATGGGGCTCTGGTGAGAGTGCAGCTCAACGCTCTGGGAGGCTTGCAAATGGGTGGACTCTGCCGGATCTATATACGAATTTAAAGTGCAAATGGCCACGAGATCTCTTCGGCTGTACCATCTTTCCATAGCCGTTGCATTATCCACTACTGTGTAAATCAGCGTGTTATTAACGCAAACAAAGCGAGGAAATGCAGAAGGTCCGCGCTGGCTGCATTGGTGGACTCTAGCTTCTGCATAAATTAGGTATGGGCGCGAAGATCAGGGTACGATTGGCAATATTCGCCGGATCTCCACTTTTACACGTTGCACAGGCAGTAATGATGGCGGAATAGCTCTATACATGCCATTCCTGTGTCCGTCTAATGGATGACCTTCTAACCAAGAGTTTGCATTAGTTAAGCTGCTTCCTCAACGAAGAATTTTGCAGCAAGCTCTTGATCAAAATGGAGTTGTGGAAGGCACCACCGTGATCGCACGGACCAAGATCGTTCGTGCCATGGCGTCTGGTATTCTGCTCATCTTGTCTAAGAGCATTCCTGTTAGAGTTAGCAAGGCGGAAGCCCCGAGCCGATTAACATGATTCGTTCAAGGACCGGAGATCGATCGATCTTACCAGCGAGATGCATGACAGAGTTCCTTGGCGCAGGAATGCCCAATCGCCGCGTGACAGTGAAGGACTAACGTTTTAGCCACCGATCCACCCGCTCGAGTCACCCAAAACACCAAAATCTACCAACTTTCGCCTTTTATAACTCTACCCCTATTAAAGATACTTAAATAAAAACCTATATATAACTAGTTATATATAAAAGTATTTTATTTATAATATTTTATGTAAATTATTACATATATTTAAGCTAATACAATAGATTTCAAAATAATAGTTTTAATTCTCAGTATTTAGTATCATAATTATTATAATTTAATTATTTATATTTTACAAAGCTTATATTTAAATTCTTAGCTAAATATCTATAATAGAAGTGAAGTTATAAGGGTAAAGTTAGTGGATTTAAGTAGGTGGCTCGATCGGGTGGCTAAAACGTTAATGGCCATCTATCTTCCCCTTGCGAACATTCCCAGGCACCTTAGGTACGTTCCTTGACCAGCTATCGCTATTCCAGTAGTAAGCATACCCCGGATTCCAAGCCTTAGACTTGGGCCGTCGTGAAAGAAGCACAAAACCGAGAGAATTGAGATGTATGGTGTGGAGGTTCTTTTCTTATATTTCCGTGTGCAGTTTGTCAACACTAGGATGCGAGGTTCGCAGATAAATCGCCTCCTAATCGACTAGTTCGTGACACTTGGAGAACAATCTGTTGATCAAAAACATCGCAATAATAAAATAATAAAGGTACTCATAGGCTAAGAGAACAGTAAAAGCCTAAAAATTACTAGTTTATGAGACTGCTCAGCGTACAGAGAAAAGAGAAAACCATAACCAAGGACTTCTAAGTCCACAACAGGCAAACTGCGCTACGCTTTTGGCCCATGTTGATGTCGGGGTACATGCTGTATCCGAGTCCTCTCGTAGTTACGGAGAGGTAGGGGTAAAAGAGAATACGGTAAGCAAGTAGTTTTCGTACCCAAGCTTCTTCCAGCAGATTTATCATATCATCCCAGCCCTCTAATTCAAGTCCACTCCAGTAAATCACCCTTTGCTCCGGGAGGTTTCCAAGGGTATCTGTAGGTGCATTCGCATGCGTAGTGAGTATATCCAAGGGCCTGGCTTACTTCATTGTCAGCAGGGGTGTCTGCAAACAGTCAATCCCAATAAAATAATGTGGAATAAGCTCCGAGGTAGTGCAGGAATCCCGCATCTCACTCCGCCTTCTTGGCTTGATCTCTCAGCCCCGGTGCGGTCGTGTTGTGCTGTTCGAGATCCGCAGCCCAGAGAGCGGCACCAACTGTGTTGGTGAAGGCGAAGAAGACACCCGCGACCGGGACGAGCTCGAGGAGGACTGCGGGAACACCGAAACTATTGAGAAGTAAATGTAAGTACTCTGAATGACTTTGAAAGATTCCAAGTTGGCATTTTCAAAATTCACCTTGTATATGCCGCCTTCCTCTTCTCAACGAACTCCTCCTTTTGCCTGCTTGACATTTGTTTGAGCTGAAAGTACCGTTCATGAGCGCTCGGGCCGAACTTCCTGCCTTGTAGGATAATGAACAGAACAGTGCCGATAACTGGAATGAAATTGAGCGGGAGATACATGAAATAGCGGATTATTGCCTTTAGTGTAAACTTTGCGAAAGGCCTCTTTATGATCTTGCCGAGTTTCGAAATGGGATCACTTCCGGGTCGGATTTGACGGCCTTCTGAGACGATTCCAGTCATACTTCTAGATACAAGGGTCTAAAAGCACCGGTTAGTTCTATTACAGGGGGGTGTGGTGGAAAACATCTAGAGTATGTATATATAAGATTTCTTACACCATCAAACGTGTCAATGAGAGCATCATCGATGAGAAAGTATTTGCTCAGGAGAGAGAAAATTGTTGAGCTTTCACTGAGTACGAGAAGGATGGTAGTGAGAGCGGCTAGCTGGCCATTGAATACGGTAAGGACTGCGGCTTGAGGTAGATAGGTAAAAGTAAACATGAAGGCGGTAACGCCCAGTCCGAGGGTTACGGTAGGGGCGAGTTTGGAGATTAGGGGCTTCCATAAGCTGCGGTGGGTGAAAAAGTAGGCGATGCCCTATTCGAAATTTAATATATTCCCGCATACATCATATTCCAACCGACCTCAATAGGATACAAGTATGCACCTGAGCGAACTGCATCCTGTGCGAGGACCTTCGCGCGCTGGAAATCTTCTATTGCGATTTCTTTAACTTTTTCCGACATAGTTAGGGTAAACGACCTTTATGATCTAAAGAGTAATAGGATGATAGGGAACAGGTGTGAATTCGTTGTCGTATAGGTGCACATGTGTAGGTTGGTGTTGGAAAATGGCAATCCTTCCATCAAACACGGCCCCACCCCTTGGCATCAAGGTACGTCATTTTACGGTCATAACAGCCGAATACACAACGGCTTCGAACCCGTCGCCGGTTTACAAGCGGTGCTTGGAAGATGACCGGAGGAAATGAGCTACTGGGAGGTGCACACCAATTTTACGTCAAACCCCTCCGAAACGCTTTCGTTGTGCAGTAGACCATATAGACTTTCAATGTACAACACTCGTCTGGGTCCCTGAGGGAGATGACAAGTACCTAGTGAGGATGAGGTGGTCGTGAGGCGTGGTCCACATGGATGTTAGGCTTATCTTTCCTCCGCTCCCGTGGAATGGTTGACAAACAACCTTACCTCAGCCTCCCACGACAGCCCACATGTAGTTTTCATGGAGACTTTTTTCTAGTGAGAGATGATGAATCGCGACTTTAACAGGCAGGGGGTTTCATTCTAGTTAAATCTTTTCCGCCTGACTTCGCTTTGCCCCTTCCGCTAAGCTGTCGTCAGCTCAGGCTATCCTTATGTAGGAAATAGCTGATATTCGCACCCACGTGCTCGTTCAGGCTACCCTTTGACACTTTAGCCTTCAGCTATGTCTCAACTATATATCCTGAAGAGGAAACTTTCTATTTGAGAATAGCATATCTCACTCTTTGACAAGAGCCTATTTGGTTGACCTAACGATAATGCTTTTCCTGCTCTCAGAATTTCGAGGCCAGCCATAAAGCCCTAATGTTAAAAGATCAGTCTCCTGTGAATTAAAGTTTCGGAACAGGAAAGCCAAATGCTTGATTCAAGCACCTATTATACGAAGCGAAAAACTAGCTCCGAGAAACACTCTGCTAACGGCCACGTGAGTTATCGGGTATCTGACGCGCTTTCATAAAACTTTAGATTCAAAAAGTAATATTGGGGCGCAGCAATATTGCCTCGTCTCGGAAGGAGACATCGACCCTACCCTTGCTTTAAAGAGCGAAACACAGCTTCTAGACACCAGCTGAGTGTCAGCCGACTCAGTGGAAAGGCTCAAAACCCGCTTGAATCCATCCGACCCGCATGCCCCACCCATAATCCGTAAGCAGAGCTGTGGAAAACGAACGCGTGGGCATTCTAAACCAGACAGCTTTGAAAGCCACCGATCGTCAGGCCACGGCAGAATATGTTACCCTTTTTTTTCGGGCTGAAGGTAAGGACCACCAACGCATACCCAAAATGCCATAGCGAAGGGCTTCAGAGGCGCTCAAGGATTATAGTGTTTTCGATCAGACTACCCCAGTAGGACATAATTGAAACCTTCATCCCAGATCTACACCACACTGGAATCGGTGTCATTCGGGGGCTCCGGAGACCTAGCACAGGCAAGGAGATTTCATGAAGAGACCAGAATGGGTTTTGATGATGTGGTGAATTGAGCTTCAAACATGACAATCACGATTTACATCATAGAATACATGTTCAGGACGAGATGAAAATAGAGCAAATGTCATATCATACACTATAGCTGTCTCCGGTAATGAACGGCATGTGTCCCAGCTGAGCTCTAAACCTCGTTGATTCCATCCCTCGGGAAGCTTCATCCTCTGCCATTCTAAGCCAGTCAATTCCGGTTACCAAGCGCTCATCCCGGGCCATAACAGCGTTCCAGCCATTTCCCATGAAGAAAGCCACAACCCGTTTTCCTCCTCCCCTACACCCCATTAGCCAACCGCTCCCCCTCCCCCCTAACAGCCCAATCCCGTACACTCCCCCTCCAATCCGCAATCCTCCCATCCCTAATCCGCACCACCACCACCCTCACCTCCTCTCCCTCAATAAAGCACTTCTTTCCCCCATCCCCCTCAGCATCCTCATCCTCTCCACCAAGCCCACCCCACAGCCCGCCCCCAGCCGTCGTGGGCGACGACGAAAACGCGCTCGCGTCCCCAAACGTATTGTTCTCGACATGCCTCGCTTTGAACCAGGCCTCCTCCTCGGTGCCCGCTGGCACAAGCTCCGCGGTCCCGTTGATCGTTGTCGAGATGCGCGACAGCGACGCCGTGTTCATGCCCAGCAGCAGCTCCGCGAGACTGCCCCTGCCGCCACCGCTGCCACCACCGCGGTCCGGCGACACGCTGCGGCCCGGCTGCGAGAGCGTGGGCGGGCGGTGCGACACCCAGTCGTGCACGAGCAGCGAGACGAGCGGGTTCGAGGCCAGGTTGTGTGTTTTGCGGGATGAGGGCGGCGTCGTCATTATGATGGTTGGGCTGCTGGTGTAGGGCGAGGAGGGCAGGTAGGTGTAGTTCATTAGGGAGATGTGCGGGGTGTTGTGGCTGGAGGTCGCGAGATGGAGCTGTGGTGGGTTAGCTGGTGGTTGGTGGTTAGGGAGGGGGATTCGTAGAGTGAATTGGTGGATTTGGAAGTTTGTGAGGTTATGAGAGATTGGGGGGTTGAGAAGATATGGACATAGTGGAAGGTTTTTCCACGTACAAATCGGGCGTTTTGGAGGCACGTTATTACTTCTGGAGGGAGTGTGGTGGATACTTGGGACGAGGTGGGGTTGATGCTGAGGTTTTGCTGTGCCATGACGATGAAAGCGCGAGCAAAACAAGTGATTAAAGGTAGAGTTCAGCAGATGAAGCAATTGGAGAAGCCAAGAGGGTTAAAAGTTTAGTCAAGACAGAATGGTGATGCACTCGTGGTGTTGCAGTGGGTCCCAGCGTCGGGCAAGGTTCATCCGGGGTTTGTTTCAGTGGCGGTCTCCGCTGCGGCGCGCGGCGTGGCTTGCAACACGCGACGACGATCCCAGCTAGCAAGCAAGTCACTTCCGCCCACTTCATTGGAATTCTCCGACCTCCATCAACCCCCATATCCAACGCAAAACACCAGGAACGCACAATGTCGTCGTTCCCGCCTACGCTCCCGCCAGTGGAGATGGGCTCCGATGGCTTCAACTCTGATACTTTCGCCAGCTCGACGACGACGAATGGCAACGGCCATGTTCTGAACGAAGCTCCGCCTGCGGCCACAGCCTCGACTTCAGACCCAGTTGCGCCGCCAGCTCCTGGCGCCGAGAAAGCACCACCACCCGTACACCCCAATATCGCTAAGGCTGTAGATGACGTCTTATATTCTGATGTGCGTAGACACTTGCTATCAATCTTCGAGCAAGTCCTGACCGTTATAGATCGGTGTCAACACCCTCCTCAACCGGCTAAAACACAGTATAGCCAGCGCACGAGTAAGTTCTCACAACGCCAATTAGTGAAAATTCGTCTTTACAGGTAGCTGAGTCGCTGAGTATAGGACTTTTCCGGTTTCCTTAAGAAGCGTGGAGCCCTCGAGGAAGAGCAAGCCGCTGGTCTGAAGAAAATGTGTCGCGCCACTTACGAAGCCATCCGCAAGCAAGAAGCCCGCCACGGCAGCTACGCCCGCCAATTCGAGGAAGTCCTGAAAGTCAATGAGCGAATGGCAGACAATAATTCCACATTCGGCATATCCCTCCACCAAATGCAGGAGGACTTGAACGAGTTAGCGAACAACATGGAACGTGGGCGTAAACAATGGAAACAGACGGGATTGACGGCTGAAAAGAGAGTACAGGACGCCGAGACACTTATGGAGAAGGCAAAGGCGAAGTACGACTCTCTAGCCGAGGATTATGATAGAGTCAAGACAGGCGATTCCGGCGCAGGGAGGAAGTTTGGGATCAAGGGGCCCAAGTCTGCGGCACAGCACGAGGAAGACTTGCATAGAAAACTCCAAGCCGCGGATGCAGATTATGCGTCTAAGGTTCAGACTGCGCAGACTCAGAGACAGGAGCTTGTCAGTACGCATAGGCCGCAGGCTATCAAGGCCGTGAGAGATCTAATCACAGAATGCGACTCTGCGTTAACACTACAAATGCAGAAGTTCGGTAGGTCTTGAATGTGGGGAATATCTAGGTCAACTTTGCTAATTGCTTCGAATAGTTGCATTCAACGAAAGACTTTTGTTGGATAACGGCATGTGCATCAGCCCCGTTAACCTTAACGATGGGAAAGAAATGCTACCTCCAAGCCTTCGGGAGCTGGTGTATCAGATCGATAATGGCAAGGACTTTCAACAATATATAACCAGCTTTACCCCAAAAATACCTACAAGATCGACAGAGATTAAGTATGAGAAGCATCCAGTAAGTCTCTCATCTCCCACTCTAAGTACAATCATAATGATTTGCCAGACACTCGTCCAACCCCAGGCCCAGCCAACCCCTCCTTCTGCACAACGACAATCTTTGCAAATGTCAACATCCCAACCACCACCATCATTCTCTCTCCAGCAACAGGAATCTGTGCCATCGCCGCAACAGAATCAGCCACCGCCGCCGATGCAGCAAAACTACCAACCCTACAATTCTAGCTATCAGCAACCACCTCCTCAGCAACAGCAACATACTCCATACGGTGCTCCTCCTCAACAGCCTTCATTTCCACCATCCAACCCTTCCCACTACCCAGGTCCGTCGTATGGTCTTAGTCCCGCAGGCCAGAACCATGCACCTCAAACGATGGGTGTCACATACAGCAACCCTCCACCCGTCAAGCCTGTCTTTGGCGTCCCTCTCGACGAACTATTCCGACGAGACGGTTCGCCTGTACCAATGGTAGTGTATCAATGCATCCAAGCAGTTGATTTATTCGGGTTAGAAACAGAAGGGATCTACCGGGTACCGGGAACCTCATCGCATATTCAAACTATGAAGGCCTTGTTCGATAATGGTAAGTCAACTGATCCCCAAACAAGTCCCTTCGGTTTCCATGAAGGCGGAGTAGAATATTGACAACAGCGTATAGATTCATCAAAAGTCGACTTCCGCAATCCAGACTCCTTTTATCATGACGTCAACAGCGTCGCTGGTCTTCTAAAGCAATTCTTCCGGGATCTGCCAGATCCGCTGCTTACAAGCGAGCATTATACAGAGTTTATTGATGCAGCACGTACGTATCTTCATGACCTTATCGCCTCATTTTGTTCTTCAACTTCCGAAACTATCCAAGACGAGGATCCATTCGTACAAGGGAAAACTAACATATTGACCAACATAGGCATTGATGATGATACCGTTCGCCGTGACTCAATGCATGCCACCATCAACGCCTTACCAGACCCGAATTATGCAACGCTGCGAGCGCTCGTTTTGGTAAGCCGCTGCTTCTAACAGCACCCCCTGCCCCAGATATTTATCAAGCCACATCTCTAACCGCCATGTGCGCAACAGCATCTCAACCGTGTGCAAGAACATTCTCAGGCGAACAGGATGAGTACGAGCAATTTAGGCATCTGCTTTGCGTAAGTCACTGCACCTCTTCCCTTATTCCAGAGCTTCCAAACCTCTCCGTTTAACTCTCCGGCTATTTGATCTGGATAACCAGTACTAACTCAAGTCGGATACATACAGGCCAACAGTAATGGGCCCGCACCGCGGCCCCATGTCGGATGCCGGGCTACAGGCGCGCGTTGTCATCACGATTTTGGATAACGTGTTCCAGATCTTTGACGAGGACTGAGAAGAATCATCTGCTAACCCGTTTTCATATCTGTGTTTGTGCTAGCTATTTTTTTACTTTTGGGGAAAAAGGGTTAGGTGAAGGACGGTTTGTACGATAGGGATTTACTGTTTGATATCCATATGAAGGGGGAAGGGATGGAGGTTGTAGGAGTGTTTAATGCGATGTACTAATTAGTGCTGATTACGTGCTAGGTGGATGATGATGCCTAAAGTAACTGTGAACTGGGAATACGGGGCTTTTGTGAGGCGGAGGAAGAGGTGATCGTGTCGAGAGGACTAGACTTCGCTCGGTGATTAATATTTGGTTAAGAATAGATTGATCGGTTGCTCGCTAATACAGGTAAAATGAGATGGTACCGTAGCAGCATCACTAGTGTATCAGCAACAATGGAAAAAAACATAACTAGAGTAGCGATTGAAAATGCGAGGACCAGAAAGTATCACAAAAATTAATGTGACTCGTTACTCGATTCAGGATTGTTCTTTAAGCGACAGATTCCTCGAAGATTCCACCATCCGATGTATAGAGTTACAGCGAGTAGGGATATTTAACTCCCGAGGGAGGTCTTTGAAGTCTTTGAGTCTTAGAAGGCCCATCTTAGAAATCTTGAAAACGAAAGAAGATTGAAGGGTTATCCTGTTTTGTTTGCTTTTGGTCGGACGGACAAGTTACTCATAAGAACTCTATCGATTGATCTGTGAAGAAAAGAGACTATATATACATAGGATAGGCAGCAAAGGCTGGCGACGAGGCTGACGACGAAGCTAACGACAAAGCTAACGACGATTCGTAACTGTTACTCAATTGCCACCAGGTCGATATTGCCACTCAGTCGGTAATAGGTAATGAATAGGTAATAGAAATAGGTGGTAAGATATACGATGGCAAGAAACAGGCACGGGCTAATTCCAACGGGGTGGTGAGTCATAAGGTGGTGTACCTGACAGTGACCTCGACGGTCGACACTTTTCAAACCAATGCCAGAGCACTTCCAGTATCTCGTGCTCTTCTTCTGAAGCTTTCTTCCCCCCCCCGGAGGATCTGGGGTCTCATGAACCCATCAAATGGCCAGTCGAGACAGGACCTTTCTTTGTCTGCCGTCGCGGCATCCTGTAGTGCTTGTAGTATGTAATAATCGGCAATCGAGAACTCCACGAGCCAAAGAATAGAGCTTAGAACGATGCAACAGGTAGAGGAATCATTCCGAACCAGAGAATCTGATCGAGTCGCCGTATCGCATTGGGAATCGATCTCTTCCGCCAACTATTTATTTGAAAGGACGTGCTCCATCACACAAAAAGGAATTTGCATAGCGGGATCGAGTTGAAACGGTTGATATCTTTCCACAACATCATTCAGGTGACACTTGGGGCATTTTCCGTTCTGCAAACCGAGTTCATCCAGTATGGTGTCCAAAGCTTCCGGAGTTTCCATCTTAGCCACCTTCAGGAAGTCCCATAGAATTTTCAGACGGCGGTCATCCACATTTCCTCCGAAGCACTGTTTGCCAATTCGAGCGGTGAAATGTTCTCCGAACCGTGACGAGTTTGCGAAAGGTTCCCTCGTTGACTCAGTACGTCTCTTCCAGAGTTGGTACAACTGGTCCAAAAGTAATTCGGAACTAGAACCAAGAAAGCCAGACTGAGAAGACACTACATTTATAGGTTCTACATTACAGGCGCTAAGTCGGGCAAAAAGGCGCTAGGAAAGCCAGACATACAATCAGGGCGACAAGGCTGGGATATTGGGGGGGGGGCGTGAGGACAGTGTCCGCTGGGCAGAGTAGGTATAAGGTCGGCCTGTGAGTCATTTGTAAGATGCCATGCATATCGTTCCGTGTTGATGTTGGCCCCGAGGATCACGCCATGTGATACTAAGAAGGCTGAGAAAGGCGAGAATATTTTTGGGGCGGCTCGAAATCTGGTTGTTGAAATCTACGAAACGGGTCACTCTTGCTCTGGCTGTTGACTTAACAGATTAGTAAGGAACCTTAATTATAACGGGCCTACGGATTTGAAAGGTTCTGCCTTGTTCTATAGAATGTCCTATATACATAAAGTTGTTAACTTGTCGGCTTGCCGTGTTTTTCTTAAGGCCTAGGGCGACTGACGTGTCCTAGGTGCAGTGGTATCAAGGTAATACCGCCGTGTTAAAAGTAGAAAAAATGATTAAAAAGATATATTATTTATTTTAACACCGCACAAATTGCTCTAAAACATGCAAATAACTTTATTCTAAAATTTACGTTTCCAAAACTTGAGTTCTCGTGGTGACTTTACTGTTATCTCAGCAAGCGACTCAGCCGGCAACCAAGACAGTAAATCTCGCTAGCACCTAACCAGTATAGCTTTACCAGACCCTTACTAGTATAATCAAATTAGGGTTAGTTAACAATGCTATCTTATTTGCCATCTACACCATCTCGTCAATTCCGGTGGTTAGCGCAGCCACGTCTGCACGGCCTTTTTGTAGGGGAAGTTTTAGTGTTTTTGCTGTTTAAGGGAAAGTAAGCGTGGCTGCGCTAACCACCGGAATTGACGAGATGGTGTAAGGGCCTTTAGTGCAAAAAGATAGGAGGGTCGATTTAAGACTAGTATCTTTCTTCTACCTTTTCTAATGCTCTACTTTACCCTGAATAACGTATTTTTAAAAATCCAATCAATTATATAACTAAAGCTACTTTTTAAGAATATTTATATAAAACCCTATAGTATAAAAGCGAGTTGTTAAAATTACAGGTAGAGTAACTTTTTTAGGTTGACTCGTCGACTCGCCCGGAGCCTCGCCAGAGCCTTACCCGGGCGCAATTTTATTACAAAATCTACCTAAATCTTACCTAGCTAATAGCTTTATATTTTAATAAAAATCTAATCGATTATAGAAGAGATTAAAATAACTTACTTTATTAACTTATTAGATTAAATTGATATTATTAAGTAGTTGAATATACCTAAGACAGGGTCTCTTATACAAAATTACGAAATTTCGAGTTAAGCCTCACTAAAACTCGCACCATAAGCCCTCAGACGGCAGGGCAGACTTCAGAATAGTAGATAGCTGATTAGTTAAAAGTAAGCGGCGTTGAGACTAGTGACACTTTAGTATTAGTGAGTACGCCTTAAGTTCTGCCCTTGCCGTCTGAGTCGCTTACTGAGATAACTTCACTGTTAAAACGGAGCGCCCTTAGTTGGCAAGTGTTTCACTACTATTCAGCCTTGCTAGCCGTGCTTGATGGCTGGCTTATGCTGGCCTGTCTTCACCGTTTTATTTGTTTTCTGTCGAGACGGTAGTAGCTTAGGCAGGCACTTTTTCATCAAACAAGGCTACTAAGCTACTGACATCGCAAGGCAAACCCGGCTACCAGGCGGCACATTTGAGCTGTTTCAGCCCAAGAAGCGACGTATATAGCCAACATAACCGCCTGACAATCCCAGAGTCACCTTTCGACAGTGTTCGTCACCATGAAGAAGACATACCAAAGCCATGTGAAGAGGCAAAGTGTGCGAAATCCATGCCTATTGAACCTTGATGGATTCCTTTCCAACCCATGTCCGAGACCAATCGCCTGTCGTATGGCGTCTCTGGATTTCTTTGCAGATACTGTTAAGCCTAAGTATCGGCGAATCGAGAGCGTAGACCACCTCTCCAAAGAGCTGCTTTATGGATATACCGCTGGTCGTAAAGAGGAGGGTGGTTTCAACGCCAAAAATAACCCTCAAGACATTCCCAACAAAAGAAACCATCTACTGGGCCAGATACTACTTATTGAAGATCTCAATAAAGAGGCGATCGAAATAACCGGCTCTTGTCTAAATATAGACCCATTATTTTTCGCTTCACACATTCATACCCCGTGGAGAGACCTGGAAGCACAGGCTCCCGATCTGGCGACCTTGCCATCTAGACTAAAGCCGGGCACCTACATGAATATTTATTATCACCGCACAGTAGTGTTCAAAAAATTCTTGCCACCTGGCATGAAGCTGATGCGCTATGCGAACGTGAATCGCAAAGTAGCCGTTCTACCTTTAACAAATGGTAGGCAAATTGGCTTAGCACAGCACTGTGCTTCAGTACTTCGAGCTAATCGGAACGGCCGTTGGATATGTACGTACGCGCTTCAACCACTAGGGGGGGTTAAATTCTAATAAAGTTTTAGGTCTTGTCCTTGTCGACCCGCCAATCGTAACTCGACATCTCTTCGACGCTCGCGACGGAAAGGGACTGGTTGAAGTCAATCTGCCTTCAGATTTCTTTCTCGGCGGTTATGAGGATTTCATGGACTCGCACCCCCTAGACACTGACTACGATGATGACAGGGCCAATGAGTTTGGATCTTTCCGTCATGGCCTTATGGAAGATCTGACGTACTATTGGTCAACAAAATTACCTGAATGCTTTGATTCTAAAGAGCCAAGCCTCATGTCCCTTTCGTATTACCCTCTCAAGATTGTTGCTGCGGAGTGGGTTAAATACCTGGCGCTGATGCATCGGAGCATTAAGCAATATGAATACTCAAATAGAAACGACGCACAGAATTTCCTCGGCGATCTGGAAAAGCTAAACTCTGATATGCGTGCCCTTCAAATCTGGCGTCGGAGAAGCATGTCCTCGCAACAAAAGCTCCAGGCGGTAAATCGTCTTCTGCGATACAGCGCAACGTCATACTCGCATAGCGAGGAGTATAGATTGCTTGTAGAGGATTATGATTACCTTTCTCTTAATATGGACGAGTTTGGTCGCCGACTAGAGAGAATGCTACCAGTTGTTACATCGTTGGTCCAAATCGTCGACAGCCGGCGATCATTTGCAGAAACAGCTAACATTAGCCGCTTGACGATTCTCGCTCTGGTCTTTGTCCCGTTGACATTTGTCGCCAGTTTGTTCAGTATGAGTCCCGACAAAGGTCCCGGCGGCCACTATTTCTGGGTTTATTTTGTCGTGGCCCTTCCAGTTACTCTGGTGGTGTATTTCATAGCCCGACCTCCAATGAAGATTCTTTCTCTCACAAACTGGTCTAGAAGGCGAAGAAAGCCGAGTAGCTCCATTGATCCATTCATTATGCAGTCCGAAAAACGAGAAGTCTGAACCAAATTGTACCGGCGGATTGAAGAACCGTGTTTGTCGTACCTCAATATATATTCCAACCCACCTAAGATGACCAGCAGCCTCGACCCCTCGAAAGACATCAACCCTGGTGGTATGATCGTGGATGGAATAGTTCGGCTGTTGTCTTGTCGGTCACGGGATATTTTAGGATTGGAGGAGCATTTGGTAACGGAAAAAGTAGGATATTTAATAGGCCTGTGGATCAAACGTGTGGGAGACTAGTGATCTTGATTGAGTTTGACTTTCTTAGAACTTGGGGAGTCAGCCGAGGGTCTGCAAATACATTTATCACTCCAATAACAAAGGAGATCCGTGTGGCATAGCCATTTAATCGAGTGAATTTGATTATTTGCCTCTTCTATTTGATTCAAACAGATCAAGTAAAGATGTTTCATTGTCTCTAAAAGGGTGATACTTTGCTAGAAGGGTAAGATGCAGGAACGGAGTGCAATTAATAAAGCTCAAACTGCGTGAGACCTCGTTAACGCCAGATTCACTCAACTCATTTCCCACGTCGGAAGAATGAAATAGAAGGATACGTAAAGAAAAGACGTTGTCTCATCACAAACTGCACGACAAGCATCCACGTTGCTCAGGTTGCCTGGTGAGAAGAGCCCGGTCCGGAAGGCGTCTAGCCGGGTCCTTACATGGGAGTGAGCTGTCACCCTGGGCTGGGGGTACGCAATGCATAGTTTCTTTATCGTAAAGCCTGGGAATAAGCCATTTTTTCTCGGGGCTTTAGCATGCAGTTCCTAAGGCTTCGATATCGCGGTTTGTGCTGCCTACATCCCGGTAGGAGGAAGTGTAAGCCCGACGCACTAAAGTGTGTATGGTTAGGGTCCGTCTCTATTGGGTCGGTTAGATTCTGTCTGTCGGGCTGCTGAGTGGGCGAGCACGCATCCAAATTGTGGGGGCCGGAGGTGTGGTTTATGGGATACACTGGGCAAGCAAAAAAAAACTCGGACTGGATTTGCAGTGATTTGAGTATTGGAATGCTCTTACGAAGTAGGTAGTAGATTATCGCCTTTTCACATGTTCATCAGGACTACTCCAAGGCCACATCATCGCCATAACTAGCCTCAAGGAATTTGTGTGACCGTTCCATATCCATTTTTAAACCCCCTACTCTCCGGAACCGAAAGAAGTAAAATATAGTTGGGCGACAGTCATTTCCAGTTACCCCGCCCCAGCGTAAATTATCTGTATCGATGATGTTCAACCACTCGTCCGGAAGGTCAAGGTTCAGTTCCCCGATTCGTTTCGTCACAGGTGGATTGTGCATGGAGTTTTTGGTTCATCTCCTGCCAATTCGTCCAAAGATAAAACAGCCAAGTGGAATGGCACATAGTCGAAGGAGTGAGAAGACTCGGGGATGAAGACATGGTTTAAAGGGTTGGCGCTAGGTAAAACTCCGGAGGTATGCGTTTGCTTCTCGGTTGGTTATTGTAGTTGCTGGTTACTGGAGTTTCTAGAGAATGGTGGTTGATTTTCGTATTTATTCCGTCTACTGTTGTCAACCTGCTCACCGTCACTAGAAGGCCAACGGTGACCTTTCTAATCTTCTTGTGACTGATAAAAAGGCCGAGATGTTTGTGGGAAGAGGCCAAGGTTGGTAGGGAAGAGGGGCATGATGAGTAAGGATGAGTACATCAGCAACGAAAAAGATGACATGTGGATAGTTGACGGCTAGCGCAGAAGACTATGATACAAATCTAGTATAGACCTGGATTTGAAGTTGAAGTGGTGTGATTGGTGAAAGCCACAGGCTGATTCATTCCTGTATTTTCCACTACCGTGGCATGAGTAAACACCTGCAGATTCGTCGTGCCGCCGTTGATCGTACTTCTGCTGGGATTGTGTTCACTTTAAGGTTAGGTTGCAGAGTAACGTCTGGTTAAGGTATGCATGGGAGATCTTTCTGCTCATTACTACACCAGTTGCTTTGTTAGTCATGCATGAGGCGAACGTATCCAGCGGCGGACCGCGGACTAGCGCTAAGTTGTGGACTACGGCAACGCTTATTTCCACGCTAACTTGGACCTGGCATCTGGAAACTCTTCAAGGGTCTCATACAAGACCCTGATCGACTAAAACGCCGGGGATACTGGGACGGTTCGAAGCGCCGTCAACCTCCGTAGTGTTTCCATGTCGGGAAGGTATAATCCTGTCAAAAGGACTATACGTGTCGCGTAGATAAGGCGGACGAGGACGAAGCACACGAGGATGTTCAAGGGAGCTTGCAGAACACCTCGGGGGATCTGGTGGCGAGTTTCAATGCATCAATGATATGAAGCAAAGAGACTTGAACCCTGGAGTGTGTTTCGGGTCCCACCGACAGCATTGGGTAATTGGCCGAAAATCCGTCTTGCTCGGTGGTAGGGAGAGGATATCACGTTGCTGAACGTGCGCCTGGTGCGATATATCTTTTAGTGTTTCTGTTCAGGGCGCGATTCTGTTGCGAGTCCGTGTTGCATGATATCCTTTCTCATTTTAGCTCTTTGTTTTCTTGAAGGTCCCATGACTACGCCAAGGCAAGTTGTGGGTAAACAGACGACTCGATGAACCTCCGCAGGGCTTTATTTAATAGGACCGATATTATCGATATTCTTTTCTTCCAACTACACAGCCACAATGAGAATGATGTCATCTATCATCCATTATCCATATCAGTGAATCCGCATGGGCTGAAAGAGTTCGAATGTCAGATTGAGATCTCAGTTCAGCCTGGTGAGTATGTCAGCCGCCACATGGTGTGGAAGACGGTGGGCCTTCCAGAAACATTCTGCATGGAAATAGGGCTGCGAGAATGGTGTCATTCGTGCAGGTGATTTTAATTGGCGGTCTTGGGGGCGTTACACGGCCTTAAACTATGGTATACCTGAATACCTATTTTTGATATGAAAATCTTGCGATTTGTAAGGACCAGGAGGGGTTAAAACGAGTACAGTGCTAAAGCTGGGTATTGCGATGGAGCTTCGACCGCTCTCAGTCGTGCATAGTTATTCCTATTAAAAGCGTAGGATAGTCTTAATTTCGGGACAAGGCAGTGCTAAATAAATACTCGAAACAGCTGAGGTGCCCTTCCCGGCTGCCGACTGTCGGGTAGGTCCCGTGCGTTTGCTTGTTCCGAAGCCGAGGCGCTAGCAGATACGAGTCTCACGTACCTGGGTAATTTGCACAAGGCTTGAAATAGAACTATCTATTGCCTGTTTGAGGAGCTCCCTCCGCTGTGGCGGGTGTGTGGTGAAAGTCGAACATAGGAGACTCTACAACGGCGGCCTTTAGGCTAAGACAACGGCTTCCGTCGACATGCTTGGACTGAATATGCATGCTAAGGTCTCAAAGCCATATGGACAACAAGGAATAGAGAATGCATGCTGCCTCATTGCAAGGGTTGAAGTCACGACAAAGTGAGTTGGGGATTGGGGCACCGCTCTTCATCATTGGCTCGGTTTATGTGTTTGATGGCTTTGACGGCGGGACGACAGATGGCGAACGGTGTGTGAACGGCGAACAGTGTGCGAACGGTGTGTGAGCGGCGAAAGTGCGAACTTAGTCGGCGACCCGGCCCAGCTCTCCTTCTCCCCGGCACGTGTGCTGCATTGGTACTTTGAAAGCACCTATGCACCTGGTTATGGAGAGGGCCCAGATTCCCTTGCTAATTGGTCTATCCTGCATTTGGGGCTCTTAATAGGGTTAGTGCTGACAGTTTTCCAACTCCGCTGTCATTTCCAGCCTGACGATCTGGTACCTCAAGGGGTGGTTGAGGCGTGTGGCTTCTGAAGGGAGGCAAGAAGAGCTTGTTTTCGAGACGTTGGAGATTGAGACTATCGTGATATCCAAAGTCCGAGAGCTCTGGTTGGAATCCAATGTGATGGGTTGAGTTGCCGGACGGTTGGCTGGTTCCTCAAGTGGATAACTCCATTGTAAGGAAAACCTCTGGACGGGGCTTCGTCTAACGAAAGTAGGGATCCGATATCCTTTTCGGGGATCAGTGGTACTCGGTCCCTTGTGGTGGTCCCGTTTGGAACCCACAGCATCAACTGGAAACGCGAACGAAAGAGACGCACCGAGGGGAACGTGCGGGCTTGGAGGGCGATTTCATGCTTGAATGATCTGCCGTCAGCACAAGTCTTGTCCCGACAGGTGGAAATTGGGAACGTTAGAGTTGTATGGAGGTGAGAAGTATATTTACAGCTCAACGACTGTGCAGCAAGCATCGCCCAGGACATGGCCAGTCTGACCTCATGTTCAAACATCTCCCGTGCACACACTACCCCATCCCCAGCAGCCTCCGGCGGGTATCAAAAAAGTAGACAGGCAGCTCGATGGCGCACGGTGGTTGGCCAGTCCGACACTTTCTTTTTAGCCCATTTCCGCTGCCGCCCCAAGCTTTGCCAGGGCTGATCCCAAGCGTGTCAACCCGGGCGAAGATGCGGAAACCCTCTATTGCCTTCCCCCTCCCACCAAGGGTAATCGGCCGTGCAGCCACCGCATGCACTCGGGTTGCCCGGGTCCCATGTGGCATGCATGGCGAAAGCGGTGCTCGGTGTGCTCATTTCTGCCCTAAGCCGCCGCTGAAGCCGTCGTCCAAGCCTCCCTCGCTCCAACAGCCCTGGCACTTACCCTGGGGGCCCATAACTTTAGCTACCGGCTGGCAGAGTCCCTGCTCCGCTTTGGGATGGTTTGCGACGCGGGTGCGCTCGTGCATCGATCTGAGCGTCTCCCACCCTGCGAGCGGGATATAAGGGCTCAGATCTCAGCTTAACTGGCCCCGTACTCTGCAATTCCCAGCCGACTGATAACTAACCTTTCATATCCTGAAAATCAACCTGCTGTTGTTCTCCTGCCTTACTGATACTGCCAACTTTCTCTCCTATTCTCTCAACTTTGCTGTCGTTGAGGTAGTGCTGTGTACGAGAGCTGGAACGATAGAGAAGTATGGACTACGCCTACTTCAGCACAGGGCCTCCTCAGCCCTATCATTTCATCGGGCTCCCTCCTACACCCACATATTCCCACTCAGTCGATCATGACACTATTCGGAGTATCGTGAGTTATTTCCTTGCTGCCTCTGCTCCCATCTTCCAACTTTTTGCTTATATCCCCTCCCGCACCCCGCATCTTACTGCGAACTTTACTAATCCTGCAACCAGGAACCTCTCGACACAGCATTTCTTCCCCCTCACTCCTACGATGCATTTCCCTTCTCACACAATCTCCCAACTACATCAGGCTCTCCGGACCCGGTAGCACAGACGCCGATGCCAGTGGGCAGCTTAGACAGCGGACTAGGGGTGGACATGGACGAGAGGCAGAGCCGGACACGGAGCAGCAGCGAAGAGAAAGAGTCAGGATTGACACCAGCACAGAGCCGGAGGAAGGCACAGAATCGGGCTGCGTGAGTACACCGTCCTTCAGCTACTCCTCCAGCGAGTCCAATACTCCCATGCCACGTCGGGGTTCCGAATCCTTCGTCCACAAAATCCTCACCAAATCACCACACGCCCACAATTTCCCCCACCACCGCACACCCTCAATACACCTAATATTACCACTCCAATCCTTCTCCGCTAATGCCCTTTTCCCCCTCCACAGCCAACGCGCCTTCCGTGAACGCAAAGAACGCCACGTCAAAGACCTCGAAGCGAAGCTCTCCGCACTAGAATCCAGCACCCACAGCCTGCAGTCAGACAACGAGCGGCTAAAGCTAGCTCTGCAGCGCGCGCGGACCGAAAACGAGATCCTGCGGGCAACCTCGACCACGCACCCGTCCTCGCCCTCGGCCTCGCGTCCCGTCAGTGCCAGCTACCCCTCCCCCGGCGCACACATGCCGGCGCGCGCTGCGGACGGGGATCAGGCGCTGGACGGCTACGCGGTCACGAGCCTGAAGAACGGCTCCGTCATCACGAATGGCGGTGCGGCGACGGGCACCGGTGGGAAAGAGCTGCCTGCGCAGGCGACGTGGGACCTAATACAGTCGCATCCGCTGGTGAAGCAGGGGCTGGTGGACATTGCAGATGTGTGCGAGCGGTTGCGGGGAATGGCGCGGTGTGATGGACATGGTCCTGTGTTTGAGGAGCGGGCGGTATGGAGGACCGTGGAGGAAAGTAGGAGGGGAGGTGGCGACGAGCTGATTTAGCCGCTGGGCAAAATGGGAAAAGGGAAGACGGAAAATTAAGAGAAAGGTTTGGTTATACCCGACAGCTCACACGGGATGGGCTGGTAGTGCTGGGAATTGCATTTTGGAACTGCTGACTTCGTGAACTGCTTTACCGCCTTTTTTCGGAATCATGCAGGGAAGGTCGGGCGTTAGAATTCGAGACTTCTCAGCTCACCGGGTTTTTGAATGAATGGCTTTGGGAATAGTCGTTAGGCCACCACTGCCCAAAAAAAGCCGTTGAGGGAAAAGAGGGGTTCCTAGTCATGATTTGGCGAATCAGATTAGATGCGAAATATTGATCAAGTCAAAAAACTACATTCACAAGAGACATTATTCCCGAGGTCACCGTGGTGAGCATTCATCCGAGACAAGAGTTTAGGCATTCAGACATCCAAGCGTATGCAGAAACTGGAATGTGTCGATCTGCATCCAAAGTCACACAGCAAGCAAGGAACGGAAAGCAAGATGTGGAACACACACTGAGTGGCGCATGGCTTGCCTGGGCAGGGCGTTTTTTATGATTAGACGTGGTTAGATAGCACCAATAAGAAACGCATCGTGGCTTACACCACGGCCGTGGAGCGGCAAGGGCAGTCGGGCCCGAGCTGTCTTCAATCCGCCAACGCCAAGTATCGGAGAAGGTCAAAATGCAATGTAGCTTGAGTAATTTAAGCAGCCTGATTCTTCCATAGAGTTTCGTGATGAGGCTTGCTTGATGCGATGTACCATTGACAAGGTAAATAACTAATATTGATTGACATCGAACGATAGAAGGTTTGAATGGGTGATACAATAGAAACCGGAAACTTGGCTTTGGGTTGGATGAGATTATGCTGGGGTTAGAGCCACTAGGGTTATAGCCACTAGGGTTCAAAGAAGAGCTTGAAGGGAGAGCTTTAAGCTTTGATCATCCAGGGTCCAAAACCCCCACCCTCTTTTATGTGGAGGCACATCGAAATCGCATCCCTTGTCGACGAATATTGCACCATACCGCTTCAAGGGCGAAATAATGTGCTGTTAGCTTGACCGTAACAGACGAGGGTTTAGGTAGCTCGTCAAGAGTCATTGGAGGGTCAATGGATAATTTCGGGGGCATTATGGCCACCCAGCGGCACCCATTAGCAACCACCATTGAGGTCGCGCGGAGGGCATATTTGTTGCCTAGATGTGGCAAAGATCACCGTATATCGTATTGAAACGTCCGGTCAACGAGTTTCTAAAGGCTTTACACGAGGGAGTGTAGCAAACTCGGCAGTTTCATCGTCGTTGCATTCAGGAGGAAGACGATGGCTGCTAGACCGTTGCTACGCCATCTCGTGGTGGAGGGCAGAGTTTACTGCACCTCCCGTGTCTGGATTCGGGCGCATATGCAACTTTGGCCGAGGATGCTTGAGGTCGGTTGAGCAGGCCGAAGCCTTAATGCACGGGCGCAGGGCTATCAGAAACGGGGATAGCGTCGGAGGCGACTATGACAAGTCAGCACTGCGAAATATGTATGCCCAGGTTTATCTAAGCAAGGTGCCAAGCGGGTTTGGGCTGAGCGGCGGATAAGTCATCTGTCATGGCTTCAGGTAAGCGGGGTAAATTAGCGGCAGTTCTCTTCTGCAGCTAGACGGCCTGGAGCGACCTTATGCACCAGGTTGTATCTTTGCGTGTCCTATCGGAGCCTAACGATGACCTGTGGTGTTGAAGTCCAATTTCCATAGTGTGACACCCTCGTGCTCGTCTTTGCCATGATCTATTCGCCAGTAGCTCCCTGCCCAATGAGGATTACCTATGCAGCAGCCACCAAAGTCCGCAAAAGCCCGCATTTCCCCACCGGAGTCTCGAGAGCGGAATCTCTCTACTGCAATCCCTCCACTCTTCTGCAATCTAACCCGTGATTTGGGTTCCTTAGATGCCGCTGCCACTCCACGTCTTGGCTTCATGCAATAGCAACCCCAGTCATCATGACTAGACAGGTGCGCGTGTCGAATTTCCGAGGTTCAATCCCAATCACTATCATCGTCGTCGTCGCCATTGTTCGTGCGACTCGTCTTGCCTTGCCTGATCCCGCTCGAATTCGCCTGCGCTTCATCTGTCTGTTTATTCCGTGTTTGCATTCGCGGATCGTTGTGACTGACTGCACCAATGTCCACGAGAACTTTCTCCAAATCTGTGGAAAGATACTTTCTTAGCAATGGATCTGGGATCTGGCAAAGCATGAGACACAGTCGCTTAAGCCTCTTCTATAAATCCCGTGGCTGGACTTTTTCTCCGTCTTTGACTACTCACCCCTGGACTTATACACTAAACAAGTGTTCGACATAGAAAAGTTTAACATACCTTTTGCCATAGTATGGCTGCCTCGCAGTTCCCGCAATGTTACGATCTGTCGCTGGATATCTCCATTCTTGTAGACTAGGATCGTGGGCGTGTTCTTCTCAGGGTATCCTTCGATACAGAGGTCTGCGCGTATTTGGCAGAACTTTACATCTCCGAATCGCTGAGCCAATGCTCTCCATATCTCAATCAACAATCTTGATTCGGCATTTGTGCCCTGCGATGAAGTGAGGAGCACGAATACATAAGACTTGTTGGACACTTCAGTCACTTCCTTCGAGTAGTCTGGCTTTTGAAGGTGGTATACTTGGTTATATACGGATGCCGCTGTGATTGTCGATAACTCTGCGAAGCGTTTCTTCCTAGACTCTTGTAAGACATTCTTCATATCTCTAATAATCCTGTTTGACCAAGAAATAGACCCCACATACCGGTATTGCTCTAAGAAATCTTCATCTTCCTCATCTTCTAGCTCTGCTAGCTCGTCTAATTCTTTGCCTTCTAACCTATCTTCGTGCGCTAACCGTCTAGCTTCCTCCAGAGCCTCTTGTATCATGGGAGTCGGAGACGGTGGCTTCTCGGGGATCACTCCATGCTTTCGAAGAATATCATTCCTGCGGTGCGGCGGGGTGGTTAGCAAATATCATTATTATCGAGAATATCCCATAATTACTACCATTCAGTGTCTGCATTTGGATCATCAACCGGAACATTGACCGGCATGTCCATCTTGGGCGGTTTGTGGATTGCCCCTCCAAGTAATTTGTGGACAGGCAGGAGGACGTCTGCACAGCGAGATTTGCGGGAAAAGAAGCCGGTGTCAATAGAACAATAGAAAATTTGAATAGGTGAAAGATGTCCTGCGGAGTATAGAAATCCTAGGCTTTATGGTGATTGTTGCCTTGGTGGAGCTGACGGTGTTTTCTGAGAATGCGGCTCACCGCCAAGATTTCGTAGTTCAACTCCAAATTCGCCATGCCATGATCGTCAATCCACCACAAAATATCCACCACAACCACCTCCCCTCCGAATTTCTAGCGGTCACGCTGCCCAATTTCTTTACTCTAATTAGTACGATACGTACTGCCTAGAAACGCCTCTCTGCGCCCCAAGAACCTCCTCCGAATAGGCCACGTTGAAACCCCCCGCGATTCTACTCTACCTTCAGTAACCGTCCTGGGCTCTCCCCGGGGCTCTTTTCGCCTCCAACATGAGTTACAATAAGAAGGATGAGGATAGCGGGCAGATAATGTCGGTGGACAAGACATCGGTCTTTCAGGAAGCTCGAGTGTTCAATCAGGTACCGTGGATTATTGCAGAGCAAGCTTCAATTGCTTACCCAAGTTATAGAGTCCAATATCGCCTCGACGATGCCGTGTTATCTTAACAAAGCTTGCGCTACTTCTCTTCACGGGCGAGACATTCGCTAAAAATGAATCGACAACGTTATTTTTCGGCATTTCGAAGCTATTTCAATCGAAAGACCCTAGCCTGCGCCAAATGATGTACCTAATCATCAAAGAGCTCGCAAATTCGTCAGATGATGTGATAATGGTCACTTCAAGTATTATGAAGGATACAACTGGAAGTGATGCTATCTATAGGCCGAATGCCATCCGGGCGTTATGTCGCGTAATTGATGTATGTCCGTGTATGATAGCCCTAGCACTACAGTACTAATTTTCCCATAGGCTAGTACTGTCCAGGCAATTGAGCGCCTGATCAAAACTGCAATTGTTGATAAGACACCCTCCGTATCTTCTGCTGCTTTGGTCTCCTCCTATCATCTGCTTCCCGTCGCCCGCGATGTCGTCCGGAGTGAGCATAGTCTTCTTTCTGTAGTGTGGTGCATCTACTAATTCTACTAAAAGGATGGCAAAGCGAAACGCAGGAGGCCGCATCTACCTCCAAATCATCAGGAGGGTTTAGCCTTGGCTTTGGCGGTAGCAGCCACAACGCCCTTCAAGCTTCAACAAATTATATGACACAGTACCACGCAATCGGTTAGTAGAATCGCGCAAGACAAAGCTATTTCTAGGTCTTATTGATATGTCCAATAGGTCTCCTTTATCAAATGCGTTCAACAGATAGAATGTCGTTGGTGAAAATGGTGCAGCAGTACTCTGCTGCGGGAGTTGTCAAGTCACCGGCAGCTACAGTTATCCTCGTAAGGCTTGCTCGAAGAACCGCTTTAGTATTAGTTTCTCTGACAAATGAAGGTTCGGCTTGCCGCTAAGCTTGCAGAGGAGGATCCAGGCTTGCGGAAGCGTACGTTCACCCTCCGAGGATGGTCTTATTTCTTTATGGTTTATTTTAATTAAATTTACGCTAACAACTGTTTTGGTGTTTAGCTATGATGCAGCTTCTCGACGGATGGTTAAGGTATGATATTCGACTAATTTTATATAATTTTGTACAATACTGACATTCAATATAGGCACAAGTCAGAAATGGTTTGGACATCTCCCCATTTCCATTCAAGATGTATTAAGAATCACAAATCTAATGCTCAAGCAGGTGAATTTTGAAGCTGCCAAAGCCATCTGCGATATGAGGTTCGTTCCAAAATTTGTCGTTTCGGTGACTATTATGCTAAAGGCTTTCCAATTACAGGGATGTAACAGATGCCGAAGTGGTTCAATCGATTCATGTCCTACAACTTTTGTAAGTGCCTATTTAAGAACCATTTGCCAATGACTTGCTGATAGCTGAAAATTCCAGCTTAACCTCCGTATGTGTTTCTGTCACCCTCTCTCCTTGTCCATGCAGTACCAATTGACTGTCCAACAGCCTAGAGCAGTGACCAAGTTCGCAGCATTGCGAATTCTCTCCCAATTCGCTTCATTCAAGCCTGATGCAGTTCGCTCGTGTAATCCTGATATGGAAACTTTAATCACCAACAGCAATAGATCCATTGCTACCTTCGCCATTACCACTCTGCTAAAGACTGGAAACGAGTCAAGTGTAGACAGGCTAATGAAGGTATATTACAAATCGCCATATCGAAAGTTGTACAGGGCTAATATGAAAATTAGCAAATTACTGGTTTCATGGCCGAAATCACCGGTAGTCTATCTTTTTCGAACCCATTTTGAAGACTAAGGCTAATTTAGTTTCTCCTACTAGACGAATTTAAGGTTACTATTGTTGAGGTAGGGAATCATTATGCATCAAAATCTTAGTTTTCGCGCTGGATCCTATTCTTTGTACCGTCTTTCTCGTTGTGGGCCGCGCGCTACTTCTATTAGCGATGCATGATCGTCTCATTCGCATTCGTCTTCTTTCTACACAACTCTTTCTAACTATTTTTCTAGGCAGTAAGAACTTTAGCTTTGAAGTTCCCAGCTAAACAAGGTGGCGTGCTTTCGTTTTTGAGTGGCATTCTCCGGGATGAAGGTGGATACGACTTCAAGAAAGCAGTAGTAGAGGCTATATTTGATCTTATTCGCTTTGTGCCCGAGGCGAAAGAGGACTCACTTGCCACACTCTGCGAATTTGTGCGTTATACCAGGTTTGTAACAGCCATGCGGCAGACTGCAACTAACAGATCGAACAGATTGAAGACTGCGAGTTCACAAAACTGGCCGTGAGAATATTGCACCTCCTAGGCAGGGAAGGTCCCAGCACTCCTCATCCGACAAAATACATCCGCTACATTTACAACCGGGTTGTCCTTGAAAATGCCATTGTCAGAGCTGCTGCTGTTACCGCATTGGCGAAATTTGGGGTCGGGCAAAAAGATCCCGATGTCAAGAAATCTGTCCACGTCTTGCTTACTCGGTGTCTTGACGATACCGACGACGAAATTAGAGATAGAGCAGCTTTGAACTTGAGACTGATGGATCAAGATGACGACATGGCGACTCGATTTATCCGGAATGGTGAGCATGGGCGAGAACCAATTTTATTAAATTAAATCGCTGACTAGGCTAGATTCTATGTTTTCTCTTCCAGTGCTTGAGCACCAGCTTGTTATGTACGTCACAGCAGATGGACGTGATACATTCGAACGGCCATTCGATCTTTCTAAAGTTCCCGTCGTCACAAGGGAACAGGCTGACGCTGAAGACCGAACGAAGAAGCTCACTACCGCTACTCCCACTCTCAAAGCCCCGAGCACCGGCCCGAAACCAGCATCAAGAGGTGGTGCAGAGACTGCCGCTTCCGCTACTGCTGCCGCCCAGAAGCATGCAGCACAATTACAAGCAATTCCCGAGCTGGCTTCCTACGGCGGTGTACTCAAGTCCAGCTCTGTGGTTGAACTGACTGAGTCTGAGACGGAGTATGTTGTCAGTGCGGTCAAGCATCTTTTTGAGGATCATGTGGTACTCGAATTCCAGATCAAGAATACCCTTCCCGAGACCGTCCTCACCGACGTGTCCGTCGTATCCACCCCCGCAGACGAGGATGGCGACGTGCAACTAGAGGAAGATTTCATTATCCCAGCACCAAAACTCGTTACCAACGAACCTGGAACCGTCTACGTCTCCTTCAAGCGTCTAGAAACCGATTCACAGTTCGTTGCGACCACCTTCACCAATGTGCTCAAATTCACCAGCAAAGAGATCGATCCAACAACTGGTGAACCAGAAGAGGGCGATGGCTATGACGATGAGTACCAAGTCGAAGACCTGGAGCTGACCGGCGCGGATTACGTTGTCCCAGTATATGCGGGTAGCTTCGACAATGTGTGGGAACAGGCAGGTGCAGGAGAAGAGGCGACAGAGACTCTGCAATTGAGCAACACAAAGAGCATTGCCGGTACGTCCATTCTCTCCGAACTTTCAATTAACTTATCTGTCCGAAATAACTCAGTATATCACTTTGGGTCTTCACTTGTAAGTATATCACAGTGGCTAACTTTCCATTTTGCGCAGATGCTACGGAGCAACTCACAAAGACCCTCTCCCTGCAACCCTTGGAAGGCACTGAGGCCGCGCTGTCCACCTCGACACACACGCTCAAGCTGTATGGCAAGACAGTCACCGGTGGCAAGGTGGCAGCGATGGTACGGATGGCGTTTTCGGCAAAGAATGGCGTTACTATGAAGATTGAAGTTCGGGCCGAGGAAGAGGGTGTCGCGGCTTTAGTGATTGGTAGCGTGGCTTAATTGTTTTTTAGTGTGCGAGCGTAATTGTGCTAGGGAGATAGAAATCGGCAAGTGCTGATGAAAGTATGGGGAACTTGTCTATGCCAATGGTGCGAATAGTCTGGATAGAGATGGCTGATTACTGGACTTGACTGGACTCATGATAGTGAAAATGGAAAATTGGAATTGATAATTCAGTTTTGATCCGTGAGTGATGAGACGATATTAGAAGAGTAGAAGGCTATTTATCCTTAGAAAATGGTGCCTTTGAGAGTTTGCGGGTGGTGGCTGTATTTACGGAATAATAAAATATCAACATAAACCATGCCATTGTGAACTTAAGGAATTCAAACAACTTCCATGATACCGATGGCTATTTTCGCTTTCCCAGAAGCCTAATTCCGCTGGTTTTTCCGTACAACACCCCATCCGACCCATTCTGCACAACAAGCTCCCTCAGCCCCATCAAACCCACCCAAACCGCTTCCTCGGTCCTAATGGTTCTGCTGCCCTGCCCAGGAACCAGATTAACCCAAGCATCAAACACTTCGTTCGCTTTATCCTTCGTGATTCCTCGAGCTTCGAATTCGGCGTCGAAAGCAACAGCCGCTTCAAGGCCTGCAACCCCGCCAAATACCAGCATCAGGTGCTGGAATTTCGGGAGAGGGGCTGCAGCAGCAGGTGAGCCGTTGCCGTTTGCGGTTACGGGTGGAACGGCAGTAAGAGACGAGACAGCGATGCCACGTTCTGAAGTGCCGATACTGTAGTCGTAGCCGCCGTCGAACGGGCATTCAGTGAACACAGCGGAGAGCGAAGAACAGCGCCGCGTCGTGTAGCCCCAGTAGTATCCAGCCTCCTCGCGCGGAGCGGAGGGGTCGACCGCTTCAGCATCCAGGGAATCAATATCAGCCTCCGATAGTATGGGGAAGGACGGGGGAGCGGTGGACGTTGAGAATTTAAGCGTAACACGAGTGGCTGGGGGGATTGGAAGGCTGAGTGGGATCGGGGACGAGAGACCGCAGTCCACGAATGTGGGAGCGGCATTTTCGTTAGCTGGGACTGATGCGTTTTTGGGGCTTTTCTTCTGCCTCTTCGTCGGTGAAGAGTGGCCTTCAGAGGTAGCGTGCGGAACGGTCACTCCTTCGCGATACTGGCACCATTCGTTTGGCCTGAGGTGATGCGGCATGTCCAGACTTGGCAGCATCCCTGCGCCTTTCAGATCTGGGTGCATCGGGAACAGAGTCCGCCGTAGGTGTGGCGGAGTCTCTAAGTAAGATAAAACGTGATAGAGAAATTGATCGGGCTCAGACTGGTCTGCGTAGTTGGATTGGTCGAAGCCTGCATTTTTCGAATGGTAGTTTTGAGAGTAGGAATGAGTTGGGCGGTGGAACGCTTTCCGGCTCTGGCCATCGTCAAATATGACAATTTCATCTACGCAGAAGACAGAGGCAGCTCGAGCAAGTTGGCCTGCAAGTGCGATTTTAAGGTCATAGGTTTGGGCACTAGGTCACGAGGTCAGTTTGGAGACATTGTGAAAGCCAAGGACTGCAGGTAGGAAGTAAATATTTGGGATTTGTAGTACTTTGCAATGACACTGCCGGGTAAGGCTATGCTCAAAGTGTATGAGCGGCCTGTTGTAGGCTGGAAGACCGCAGTTGGCTTTGATGTGTCGACCGAAGCAGGCGTAGCAGCAGCTTGGTGGAGAATAACATTGCGTTTCCTTTTCTAGATTCATGTTAGATAAAGCCACACTATCCAGTTTAGTTATTTGGAGACATACTTTTAAGTTGGAGGACATTGTAAAGCAGTATTTATCGAAATGGAGGTTCACATGAAGTCTCTTCCATGTGAACTTTGCAGCACGCTGCCGTAGCGCTCCTCCCGTGAACAACCATCCCTGTCGAAAAAGCTGTGCCGCCGACGCCGCAGACCCCGCGACAACAACCCACAGTCTAACATATCGATTCCATACCTATTCACATCACCTCAATCCCAGGCGTGTTCGAACTACTAGCCTCTATTACTACCCACTATGTCAGCAGAACAGAAAAACTATGTTGCGAATGGCGAAGTTCTCCCAAGGTAACTCATTCCTCTCCCCTAACTATACTCACACTAACGAACGCGTTGCAGCCCACCTCTTCCGGTCAGCATACGAAAGTTCTTCGAATATGTTTTCATATTCGTGATGCTCTATATAACGACCCTCTTTTCGGTACGTAACACCTTATCGCAAACCGTCAAATTCTCGGCTCTAGCTCTAACCCTCTATAGCTGGACTCATATGCAGCCGCCAGAGGATCACCCTACAGAGTTAGCAACAGCGAGTTTCTTCCCGGCAGGCGCCCTACGCAGCCGATACCACGGCCCGGTGGATATCGTGCAGAAGGCACTGGAGACCGGCCAAGAAGGATCAGGACGGTTGACGATAACACTTCTGTAAACCTAGGTTTGAAATATGGTGGTGGTTGTTGTGGCAGTGGGTGCGGATGATGTGCATTTAGCATAGCGATACATTCTGGGAAAGCTGTTTTATCGCGCGTTGATTGGTTGGGAATAATTTATTCCAGGAACTTAGGTGCCTCAATGTATGGTTCGTATGCTAACACTTCGTACGAAGGAGAAAACAAATCTTCCTCTAGTCTATCATCCCAGATCCATATTTTAGGTTTTACACCTTCTAACAATGGATTCTAAATATCTATTAATTAAAGTTAATTGTCACGGGATCGACTGAACAGTTGCGAATAAGCTTGATTGCTAGCTATTGACCGTGCTAAGTACATTGATGCGTGATTGATTCTAAGACGTTTGACAAAGAAACAAAACAGGCTTAGGAAAACATAGTTAAGATATAGGGGGTGTCACGGGAAGAACGTAAGCACGGTGAGAACGGGTGAGTCCCGTGATAGCACCCCCCTCTTAAACTCGAGGTAAGATGCATATAGATAGGAAAGGGGAAGTGTGGGTGGGCAAAGATATATTAACCCTACCCTAGCGCATCTGCGTCCACCGTCCACGTGGCTTCGGCGGTTCGGTCCTTCTTGCTTGATCGTTGGGCTACTGACTCGTCGGGCCCGAAGTATAGCCTGGCCTCTGTCGTCAGCTTCGCTACTATCCTCGCTGCTAGGAAACGCTTATGCTAAAGCTCGAATGTTCCTTTCCTCGCTTCTAGTAGCTCTACGGCTTCCTATCGTATCTATACCAGGCCCCCTAAAATATTATTCTAAATTTCTGGTCTAGAATAGGCGTTTTAGGTGGTATTTATTGGCTTTTAGGGCAGTATAGTGCGGTATTCGGGGTCGTGTTAGGTACGGTGCGGTACTTATAGTCGTGTTGTGTGGTAGACAGTGCTAGCGCGGGGTTGGTGTGAGCTCGCTGAGGTAAGGTAAACAGTGCAAACAGGATTGCTGACTAAATAAAAATTTCCCGCTGTGCCGCCGCCAGCCGCGTCCCGCGGTTTGAGGAAAGCCGCTCTCCTTTCTGAGCTACTGCCTAACATCCTAACAGACCGTTTCGGATTCCTAGCTATACCGCTAATCATGCAAGCAGATTCCATGGGATCGCATAAAGAGACCTGGGTTCGACCCGTCTCCCCCATCATACCCTCCTCCGATTCTCCCTCTCGAAAGTCAGTTACGTTTCGCGTCGAATCTACAGTACAATACATTGAGAACTCCTTAGGCCAAAAGACTCAGAAGAGCCCAAACATGGCGAAGCAAATCTTTGAAAGATTCGACGGGCACGAGCTCACGGACGATATGTTGGAAGACGCAGCAAAGCTGTTCAATGAAAACTACGGAATCTGGGGAGAGGATCCAACCAACCAGATACACACTCCAAAACCAGGCATGCTGGATCGACCTGCTCTGAACGCATTGGCTGACATGATGGTAGGGAGTCGCGTGAAGCTGAGCAAGACCCGGCTTCGAGCCCAATACTTACCCGATGACGCTTCCTGCTCCTACGTCAGAGTTTCCGTCGACGATCGCCTCGCAGGAAATGCATTTGCCTGTCGTTGGAGCTACAAAGATAAAACTGTGTGTTGGGTTACCCAGCTGGTTGTTCATAGCGATTTTCGGGAGCGTGGACTTGCAGCTGGCCTCTTGAATCAGCTCCGGCAAGACGACGACTCCATTTACGGGCTTATGAGTTCCCATCCTGCTGCCTGCTTAGCGGCCGCAAAAGCATTTGGAAGTAGGGGTTATACTATGCTGCGAGTTTGTGACTTGTATACTGATATTTGATAGGTGGTATCACCACGGTGGCCGTCAGCTTCATTCGCGATAATGCAGAAGCCGTCATGAAAGCATCGCCAATCAGCTACGTCAAGGACGCAGAGCTCCGCGGCAGCCTCTTTGATTCTAAAGATACGAGTGGTGTTGTTTCGTCCGTCTATACCAAGTTTTTTGTTGACCATACCGAACCGCTCGAGGCACTGGCATGGGTCCGAGAAGGGCTGGAGTGGCCTCTTGGAGAATTGTTTGACGGCTACGAATTCCTCCTTATGATGGAGGTGCGACGTCGTGATCGATCGAGATCTCGCTCCGCTTCACGGCCTCAGTCTAGCGAATGAGATGACACTTGCATACTCGATGAGTACCACTCGTTAGGGTATACAATCATTTTGAGTGCCCAGAGCCGAACACAAAGATTACCCGTTTCCTCGGCACTTCCGGGCAGCGCATAACCATTTACGATGAATTTGTAACATCTGTTCATCAAATAACAACTCTCCATACAACAAAGAGATTTAAAAGAAGAACGAAAAATGCTCTTATATGATATCAGTTCAGTTTAATCTAGATTATAAATTTAGTTTGACTACTTCATAATATGGCTCGTAACACAAGCATGGAACCTAGTTGCTTTTCAGTCCGAAAATTGATATCAGTCCGCCTCAAATGACCTATTCCACCTCCAAAATAGGAATGAGCGACGACTTCGACGCGATCTTACTCGCCAGCGCCGTTAGCGGGATATTGCTCAGAATATCAGAGATGCTCAGGTCGGCTTTGATCTCACGCAAGATCCAGTTCCTCAGCTCCACCGCAACGAGTGAGTCAACACCGTACGAGTTTACCGGCTTTGAGGGGTCCAGATCTTCGATCGCCATAGCCATGCTTTTAGCCAGACGCGTCGTGACAGCCTGCGCGATGACCGCCGCGCCGGCATCCACGCTGGTGACTTCACTCAGTTGCCGCGCTAGTTGCGCCCCAGAGGCTTCGGCGTCAGAGCTCCCAGTCTTTGTGTCCAGCTTTGCGAGGACGGAGAACTTGGCGTCTTTAAACCACCAAGGGTCGTCCACGGCACCGCTCTGCTGCATTAGCCCGCCAGTTCCGAGGCCCGTTATGATCTGGCATGGGACGCGTCCATCGAAGCGGTCGCGGCTTGTGATGGCGCCGTCGAGGATGTTCAGGAACTCCTGCTCGCGGATCCCGATGAAGCCCCAGTTCTTGAGGTTGTCGGTCACGGCAACGGCGCGCGCGGTGTTTTGGGTCGATGCGTCGGTTTCGGCGACAAAGCCGACACCAAGAATCATACCTAGATCGACTGAAGAGGCCGATAAGCCGCGGGAGGTGCGATAGAAAGCGAGGGCATCTTGGTAAGTGTTGCCTCCGTTGTAGTTTCCTTGGCCACGGCTACCGACGATACCAGCCATGGACGAAAGGAGGAGGAAGAAGTCCATGTCTGTTGGCAACTGATTATGAAGGTTCAATGAACCTTTGACCTTTGGTCTAATGGCTGCTGTCCAGTCTTCAGCCATCATCTTCTCGATCGTAGAGTCCTGTTGTTATGTTAGCTCTATCATTTGGGCCAGTTGCCCAGAATCTGTACGTACCTGAAGGACCATGGCTCCTTGAATGGCGCCACGGACTGGAGGAAGTGACTCTGCGCATTTCCGGAGCACTTCTTTGAGCTGGCTCTCATCGCTGACATCGCAAGCAAATGCATGGACGTTTGCACCATCGTCACTGAGCTCCTTGACTAGTTTCGCCGCCTCTGGCTTGCTGGCTCCGGATCTCGACAGGAATATAAGATTGCGTGCACCGCGATCTACCATCCATCTAGCTACGCTTCGTCCGAGACCTCCGAGACCTCCTGCCAGGATATACGAGGAATCCTGTCTGAAGATACTCTGTTGGCGCTTCGAAGGAAGAACCTATTGCATCTGTTAGCTCTTGTGCTTCATACTTCTGGATTCTCGTGCTTACAGGAACAATATCGTCATCACTTGCTTTCAGAATAATCTTGCCAATGTGCTTACCGGTCTGCATAAGTCTGAAGGCATCTTCAATCTCCGAGTATCGATAAATATTGAGTGGCGTCACAGGTTTTACGATACCCTTGCGTACAAGGTCCATGACGTTGGAAATGAGTTGGGCTTGCGCCTGGGAATCCAATTTGTGAGTTGCAATCAGATTGACTGCTGCAAAGGTCAAGCCGTTGATGAAAGGTGCCATGTCCAATCCGGTGTTGCTAATAATATCCTTTTTACCAATCTCAATGAAGCGGCCGGACGGAGCGACGCAGTGCCAGGTATCACGGAGTGCCTCTCCAGCCAGCGAGTTAAGCACTGCATCAACACCTCTGCCATTTGTCATTCTCTTAATACCTTTAGCAAAGCTCAAGTTGCGGCTATCAAAGATATGGTCTTCTAGAATGCCGTACTCGCTCATAATTAGCCGCTTCTTCTCTTCAGAACCTACTGTGGCGAATATCTCCGCCCCGATCCATTGAGACATGATGATCGCAGCTTGACCCACGCCACCTGCTGCGGCGTGTATTAGGATTGACTCGCCCTTACGCATACGAGCGGCATCGACAAGAGAAGCGTAGGCCGTGCCATAAATAACCAGGAGCGATGCACCCTCTTCAAAGCTAATGTGCTCCGGCAGAGGCTGGCAAAGAACAGCAGGGCACCTGACAAATGACCTGTGACAACCTGGCCGGAACGTCACAGCTCTGTCTCCGGGCTCGAAAGTTGTTACGTTACGGCCCACACATTATACAATGCCGCTACATTCAGCGCTGAGCAAACTGGCAGTTTCGTTAACTTGCCCCATTGATACCATGATATCAAGGAAATTTAGGCCGGACGCCATGACCTTAACGTCAAGCTCGTCGTCTCCGAGAGGCTCCAGGGCTTCATAATCATCCACGAAATGGAGGGTATCAAGCATTCCAGGGGTTCCTATTTCAAGCTTCAAAGGACGACCTAGCTGACCGAAGCGTTGCATAACTGGCTGAGAAAGATTTTCCTGGTCCGCAAGCATTTCGTTCATCTCTTTCTGAGGGAAGAAGCGAGCAGTGTGAATAAGACCGCCTTGTACGGCATATTCGTAATCGCTCGTCTTGTCCATTGACGTGTCGCAGATGGAGACGAAAGCCCGAGTGATAATGTCTGTAATCTCATACGGCGCAGGCCCTTCTGCAAGCTCGAGGTCCAGAGTAGCCAGCTTGACTCCAGCATGTTCTGCTCGGATGGTTCGGGAAAGTCCAACCATGATATTCTTTTTAGGATCTGGACTCTCCAAGGCGCCTCCTCTTGTGACCCATAGCACGCCAGCAGAGTTCAAGGTAAGGTATCTCACTGCCTCAAATCGAGCTTGGCTTACGTCAACCAAAATCGACTCAAATACCTCCGCAATTACTATGCAGTGCTTGTTCTTGAGATCAAGTGATGGCACATCTTCCAAGCTAACAATACTTGTTCTAGAGCTAAGCGAATGAAGTTTATCAGCCAGGGCATTTGAAAGAGATTGATCTTCGATGCTCGCTGACGAAGTAACAATGAGAGTATCGCCTGTAAACTTGTCCCCTGCTGGCTGGGAGGCAGTTGAAATCAGCACACTGCAGCAGTTATCCTTTGCCGCCGGCCGACTGTTTAGGCATTGATCCACACCACTGAAACCTTGTTTCTTCAATGCATCATTCCACTCTGATGAAGTGAGAGTTGGACCTCCTTTTCGCCCGTCATTCTCGCCTAAGATAATTAATTAGCTTCATCGATCTCTCGACATACAGATAGCACAACAGATAGTACATACCGTTCCACCACCCAGGAAGCCATCCGAAAAGCATGGTTGCTCGGAGTAAATTCTGCGTTACTTCGCCTAGAACTAGCTTGCCGCTCCTGTGAAGTTTCATCAGCGCTGTTGTAGCCGAGGAATGGGTTTGAGCTCAACTTACGGCTTCAAAAGTCGTTTCGCATTAGCGAGAGTCTGCTGAATACTGTGTGTCGCATGCAGCACATTGTTAGCAATTACAATGTCGTATGACTCTGCCTCAAGCCCTTGGTTGGTTGGATCTTGCTCAATATCGAGCTTATGATAGGTCAGGTAAGGCTCCCAATCTTTCAAAATCTCCCCTGCTTTGTCAAAGAACCCGGCTGAAATGTCCGTAAAAGTGTAAGAGCTGAACCGGGCTGGGCAGCCCCGATGTCCTCCAAGGACCTCCAAGATCGGTATCGTACTGCTGCCAGTTCCTGCACCGATCTCGAGTATTTTAAGGTCGGGTCGTTTGTGCGCAGCATAGTCCATGTAAGTTGCAATTGTGTTACTCATTTCTGACAGGTCTGCAGCGTCTCTGTAGAACTCGTAGAGTAGATCATTCTGGAACATAACCTGCAGGGGCTCAAGCTTGCCTTTGTATATTTCCTCAAAATTTTCTCCGAGACGAGAAAGTAGCCTGATGTCGACACATTTTGAGGCCATTTGCTGTAGATGTTGAATCTCGAATGTTGGGCCGAGATTCATCCAGTCAACGATTCCATCCTGGTGCGGGATCTTGCCTTCCACGGCGAGATCGTATTTGTGCTTCGCCCACTCGTACATAAGTCGATGATGAGTAGCAAACTTTGAAGCGTCTTCTTGAGTGAAAGTTTGAACTATTCGCCGACGCGGATCCCTGGCAAGGAGCTGGTTGGTCTCTTCTAGCGTCATAAGGTCAATATCCGGCTTCCAACGCATCTCAAAGCAGAGCTTCCTTACTTTGGAAGTCAAATCCGAAGATGAATTATCATCAGTCATGGAGGATAGAGCTACAACGTGAAGACCCTCAATGCAGATATCCGGCTGAGCAGCAGCACCGTCCCAGAGGAATATAGTAGCACTAGATTCGCGAACACTTAGATCTTCTCCGAGGGCATATCCGTGCAGCACGCGGCCTGGTTCAGTGGTGACATTCGCTGAAATGTACATCTTCTCAACAAGGGTCGGCAGCTTGGGTACTTGGAGGTGTTCTTTCATTCCCGTAATGGCGCGGAGGGCTATTTGAAACGCCGTGTCAAGAGTAGCAGGATGGATGGTATAAGGGTACTCGAATTTCTGGGGCATCACAGCCTTTGTGTCTGGAAATGACATAGAACCAGCGCTCTTGTAATCTCCGGATGAAAGGCTGGTTATGTTTTGGAACGTAGGGCCATATTGAAGGCCGATAGTCTCGAGCGTTTCGTAGATGTGCCGCGGATTCTCCGAGACAGGACATAGGGCCTTGGTAGCGACATAGTGTGACCTGAGTTCTTTGGCTTTGGCATCTTCTTCCAGGATCTCGTTAGGTGTGAGATTATGCTCATAATCGGCTAATATGAGGCCAGAGCAATTCTGCAGCCAGTCCTGCCCTTGCACCTTCGAAAAGATGGAGAATTCCTGCCAGACTGCAGTATCAGCGCGGCTGCCCAGTTTCCAAGGCCGCATTTGAATCGAAGTCTCAATCCCATCATCATGCTGAGGGACAACGATAGGCTTCCCGATCTTTATGTCTCGAAGCTCGAAACCTTTGAGTACTTTGTCATGATCGGCAATCTGTTTGAGGGCCTCAATGGCCATTATGATCATTCCTGCGTCGGGATATAACATGGTTGATTGCACCTAAGCATGGTTTAGTACGCATGATATCGATTTGTGTAACAATATAGCTTACTCTGTGATCTTGTACCCAAGGGTTCTCTGATTTCCTTATGAATTGTCTCCATTTCGGCTCCATCGGGTTATAGTCGAGGACGGGCGCTCCAAGGAGGTCAAGACGAGGTTGCTTCCTAAAACGCAGATTCTGGCTCAAGGTTGATTCATGCCAATACCTTGTAGATCGAGTCCAAGGATAAGACGGTAGATCAACTAGCGGGGTCGGTTCCTTGGGTCGTTCAACCTCAACCGTATTGACCTTGGCAATATCTACATCATAACCTTTGACAAATATTCCGCCAATCGCAGTAAGGGTAGAGAAAGCGGCGTCTGTGCCCCTCTGTAGCAGCGACAAATATGAGGTAGTAGTAGTTGCGCCTTGACTTGCCTCAAGGATTTGCTTCAGTGGCCCCTTTAAGGCAGCGTGAGGCCCTATTTCGACAAGGATGTCAACGAAAGGCTTTTGTTCTCGGCGACGCTTTTTCATATTAGGCGAGTAGTCTAGCAGTCTCGCTGCAGCTTCGCTGAAGCGGACTGGAGAAGTTAAATTCTCGACCCAGTATTGAGGGCCGAGGTCTTCCGATGTGATCTCTCTACCAGTGACTGATGAGAACATTTTCATCTTGGAAACAGAGGCGGTATCTGGGTTGGTGCCAGTTAAACATTCTAGATACGCTTGAGCAATAATCTTCATGTGATGTGAGTGATAAGCGTTTGAAACTTGAAGCTTCCTACTGAAAACGCCGTCAGCTACTAACAGGTTGTGCAATTGATCAATACCACTGCGGTCTCCTGAGATCGTCACGCTGGAAGGACTGTTGATACACGCCAGAACAATGCGGCCGTCCGTAACTTGATCAAGATATTTTAGCACTTGTTCTTCTTTCAGACCAGCTGCAAGCATACCGCCGTCGAGGTTAGGCACGAAGCGCTTGATGTCTTCGGCTAGGCGGCCACGGTGATATGCGATTTTCCAAGCATCCTCTCGAGAAATAGCTCCCATACAATACGCAGCTGCAATTTCTCCCGAAGAATGTCCGACCACAGCCGTTGGCTTGACATTCCAATTGCGGAGGAGGTCTACAAGTGCAACTTGAAGTGCAGTACACATCGGTTGACTATAAGCAGTCCGGTTAACGCTCGAGCTCTTCTCGTCAAGGTTGAGTTCATCTATATCATGAATTAGGATAAGCTAGCGGCGATTGAGTTATATTGGAAAGGGGGTAGAAGTACCAAACAAAGACCAAGGACAGCCAAGTGATCTCATATACTTATCAGCGTCCTGTAGACTAGCCCGGAAGTGCTCGTACGGCAGCAGCTCCCTTCCCATGGCGTTCCACTGCGCGCCCTGGCCGGTGAAAACAAACCCTAGGCTAGGGGCGGCAGAGGAACGCTGCGCCTTGCCGAACCCGCGTTCAAGAGCCTCGCGTAAACCGTCAGCAGAAGATGCAACACAGAAGGACTTCCACGCCATGACACTTCGACGGCAGGCGAGTGTGAAGGCCAAGCGATCAAGAAAATTGTTATTAAATCCTTCATAATGCTCTTTGAGATGCTGTGTATATGATTGGGCCAGTCGGCCAATGACAGCTTGCTCATGTGCTGACCAGACGAGCAGCTTTGGCATCGCGAAGGACAAAGAGGCGTTCTCATTCTGCGTAGGCGGTGACTCATTGCCATGGCCGTTTGTATATGCATCTCCGTTAACAATGCCGTTAGAGACATGGATTCCTTCAGGTATGGTGTTGTGATTTGCCTCCAAGTTGCGGGAACGCAGTAGTGATAAGCATCATCCAAAATGACATGGGCGTTGGAACCACCATAGCCAAAGGAATTCTGTGAGCGAGGACGGGTTAAGCGGTTGCACACCGTATGTTAGGGTCTAGGGTGAATGCTGTGCACTTACGATTGATACTCGGCGGAGGCCAGTGGTGGGCCATGGAGTCAGCACGGTTGGAATCTTGAACAGGGGTTAGTAATCGATTGGCTGTAATTCGTACCTCGGCACTCTTATTCTTGGGAACCCTCACCTTGATCCTCCACTCTTCCATGGGTATTTTAGGATTCGCCTTTTCGAACCATAAATGAGGTGGGATGACCCCCCTCTCGAGAATATATATTCCTTTGATGAGCCCCGCAAGTCCGGCTGCCCCTCCAAGATGCCCTATATTTGTCTTGACTGATCCCACCACAAGAGGATCCCGATCCACCCGAGTCTTTGCAAATGTCTGCCCAAGGGCACCGGCCTCAAGCGGGTCTCCTGCTGCCGTACCAGTTCCGTGGGCCTCAAAGTAGGCTGTATCAGCCAGATCCAAGCCAGCTGAGTGGTACGCCGTTCGAATCAATTCCACTTGGGCTTGGGTGCTTGGTAGGGTAATCCCTGGCGTGTGGCCGTCTTGATTGAATGCACTCCCTCGAATTACCGCACGAATAACATCTTGATCGCGAATTGCGGCATCTAAGGGCTTCAGGGCAATGACAGCGAATCCCTCTCCTCGAGCATACCCATTCGCCTTATGGTCAAACGCTTGACACTTCGCATCGGGACTGAGAAAATTGAGCGATGTCAGCGAAGCCATGGGATCCGGATTCAGGATAAGATTTACGCCTCCAACAAGCGCCTATGAATAGTTAGGCCTAATTTTTTCCAGTCGCTGCCCACAAGCTAGACTCGCCATCTTGGACTCTCCGGACCGCAGGCTTTGGCATGCAAGATGAACACCGACCAAACTTGACGAGCATGCCGAATCCAGAGTTAAGGAAGGCCCCTTGAGATTAAAGAACCATGACACACGGTTGGACGCCATCGCCCCTCCACATCCAGTTGCAGCGTACTTCGGCCGACAATCGATGTCTCGGTCAAAAAGCTCCCCGTAGTCCCTAGTAAAGTTGCCGACATAGCAGGAGGTCTTGCTTCCGACGAAATCTTCCATTCGTATTCCGGCTGCAACTCTATTAGCTCTCTTAATGTCAATCAGAATGACTTGGAACTACCATTTTCTAGGCTCTCGTACGCCAACTCAAGCAGCGCACGTTGTTGCGGGTCAATTGCCTTAGCTTCATTCGGAGTAATCGAAAAGAATGGGGCATCAAAGCACGCAATATCATCCTTTAGGAAATAGCCTCCACGAATATTGATCTGTTGTAGGGAATATTAGACTTTTCATGCTTTCGAAGTACTCTGATCAACAGGTAGACTCACTGAACCGGCCCTCTCGGCCGCCGGATGGTACTCGGGCCCCGTCGGGTTACTTACGTAATACACCTACGGTGTAGCCCGCACGTAGTGCGGGCCTACACCCTCAACGATAATACCCCCTTAACGATAAATTATATACAATTGGTATTACAATTAAATAACTACACCCTAACGTAATGGATTATGATTCGCTATCTAATTCCTTACTAATATTAATATCCTCCTTAATATCTGATTCCTCTAAGTCCTCTTTTCTTGGCTTATGGGCACGTGCGTAGCGTATAATCCGGGCCATCCTTTTTCTACTCTCTGCATTCCAGGGGCCTATAACCCTCTTTATAAAGCCTACTTAATAGGCTGGGGGGTCCTCCGGCGTGTAATAAGCAAGTCTATTTACCCCTAATATAGGTAGAGAAGTAGGATCGGCGATAGGTGGAATTTAAAGCGCTAGCCAAGGGGGCCCTTGGAGGCCTTTAAATACACCCGTAAGTAGCCTAATAGGACCCAGGGGTGCCTTATAGACGTATCCAACGTTACCCCAGGCCTTAATTCGATGTCTAAGATTAGGCCCCAGTTTCTTTACCTTTCTAGTCTTTATTCTTTAAACTTAAAGCTTATACTTCCGTAGATAGGCCTGTATTTTAGCATCTCCTTTATTACTAATACGCTGTCGCTTTATACGTCGAGCGTCCTTAACGTATACTAGCCCGCCAGCCTGCAGAGCCTTAGAGCGGCCTAATTTGCGACTATTGTATGCCTTCTAAGCGGCCTAGGTCTTCAAAAGTTCCGATTTAAATATAGCCCCGCTAAACGCCTAGATTCTAGCCCCCTTAAGCGTGCTATTAAGCGCTTAGAAGATAGGCTAGGGTAACTCTTCTTATAGTAACTGATCTAATTGGCGCTTAAGCGTTTAAACAGTCATTGGAGTATACCAATTTGGGCCTGGTTAAAGAGGTGGCGTATAAGCTAATTCACGTACCTAGCGGTTCTAATCGCGTATATCTTAAGGGACTTAATAGCCACCCTCTAATTTGTCGTCGCTTAATAGAGTCTTAGGGCCCTCCAAGAGGCGTAAATCTAGGTATGGATCTTAAGGCTCTTTAACCTAAATTTGCTTCTGCTGCTAAAGGTATATAAGAACAACCTCTAGTTTAAAAGGGATAATGCCAGTCTTCTGCTAAGCCCCTATAATAGTACGCTGCGTAAATGTATTATAATGGATTTAGGCTAGAGCTGCTAGGAACTTAATTCTTATAAATTCCTTTCTAGTATATCAAGCTAATGTATTAAGAGCCTGGCCATAGTAGTGTTTAAGGGGCTGGAAATAGCTAATATCTAGGGGCTAGAGGAAGTGCGTTGTATAAGGGGGCAAAGTATATAGGTGGATATTATGTTTCTTTGCGTACGTAATAACCTTAAAGGTATTGTAAGAGCCGTAGCCGTCTATTAAAAGGAGACGATTTCTGCCTCAAATTAAGCCCTTTATTATTTTATGGAAATGGCGGATAAAATTAAGGGCTAATTTATTGTTACTATAGCCTGTTTCTGATTAAGCTAATAGATAGCTAGGGGGTAAGTCATTAAACCAATCCTCTATTAAATTCTGGCCAGAAATAATTACTATTGGAGGTATTACTTCACTGGTTAATTGTATAGTCTCTACCAAAGTAACCATCTCCCTACTATTTAAATGGGGCATATATATATCGCGCCTACTCCCTATCTAAACTAGCTGGTTCCTTGTAATACTAAGGCGTACTCCAGATTTATCAAAGTTCCAGAAATTATCTGGATTAATATTGTTTTCCGTATAATAGGCCTAAAGACCCTTAAACTAGTTGTAAATATAGCCTAGATCCTAAGCCTTTTTCCAGGTAGTCTTAATCGGCTTCGCTTTTATACAATTGTATATTAATTACTTAAGATATCAAGCCGGCCAATGCAGGCCTATGGTAGGTGGTTCTTCGTCGTAAAGAGGGGTATAATTTTAGGCCAAGATGGCGTTAGCTGCGCCCCGCACTATAGATTTGCGTATACCAAATCTAATACTGTCAATATGGTCTAGAAACTGCTTTAGGGCTGCCTCCTAGGCAGTATCGAGCTTGCTATTAGGCTGGCGACGTGTGTATCAATTTACACCTCCGTTGTAGGCCCTTCGAAGCCGCTGGTACGGCAGATTATAGGTAACAGAGAGGTCTATAAGGTTTGGTTTTTTGGACAATTTCCACAGCTCTTGGCACAGCTTAGTAATTCTTAAACATTCTTGCGAATATTTAGAATCCTTTGGCTTAGTTATAATTTAAAGGCTATAGCGTTATAGTTAAAATATAGGGCTTTAAAGTAGGTGTATAGATTTCGAATTATCGTTAAGGGGGTATTATCGTTGAGGGTGTAGGCCCGCACTACGTGCGGGCTACACCGTAGGTGTATTACGTAAGTAACCCGACGGGGCCCGAGTAATACGAATCGATGTTGAATCGATCTTTTGGAAACTCGCTAAGGGCATTCCTTCCCTGCACGATAAATTCCCAGAACTTCTCTGGAGACGTTGCGTCGCCTGGAAATCTGCAAGCAAGTCCGATGACAGCTATTGGCATAGATATGTCACCGAATGACGGCTGCGACGGCTGAGCCAGGGTCTCATGAACGCCATTACCGCTCGAATGGGTAATACCGCTTGCCATTCTGCTTGAAAAAAAGATGGATGAAGCGATTGTTCTTGTTGAAGATGCTCTGAGAGTGTTGAAGGGAGTGCCTGAATGATGGTTGGCTTCTAATATATACTTTGGGGAGCGGGCAGTCTCCGGGCACAATTATCTCAGTAAGCGACTTAGACGGCAAGGGTAGAGCTTAAGACGCCTTCACTAATACTAAAGTGCCACTAGTCTCCGCCTAAGAAAACGTCGTTTTCTTTTAACCAATCAGCTATCTACCGACCTTAAGTCTGCCCTGCCGTCTGAGGGCCTTTAGTGCGAGCTTTGGTGATCCTGATTGGCACGCCTTTCTTGTTCGTTGAAATCCTCGAGCACCGTTTGAATCGTGAGAACATTATTGAATCCTGTACGCAGCAGAGTAATTGTCGATTCAGGTTGGATTTAGCCTATTACCCTATCCTTGGTCCTATTCTGGTTGTACTACTACCCCCTGTTTCAGTTACATACCCCCCCTTCCCTTATTACCTGCACCTACCTCATGTATAAATAGTTTCTTTTCTTCGTAGTTTGAATAGACAGAGTCTTCATTCTTATCTTACAATTGGTGCACGGACTACCGATCGACAGTAATCGTTGCAACCCAATTTTTCCTGCAATGTTTAATCTCGCGCTTTAACGTTTTTATTTCCCGTTTAAGTCTATCTATAGATTTTTCCTGTTCCTTCCTTTAAAAACCATCCAGCGCTTTAAAAAGAGAGATAATGGTAGGGTCATCGCAAGCCAACAATGTATTTTCTGCCATTTCTTCTATATTTAGGACGACCTGACCTAATCTGTAGCTTTACTATGGCATGCCCTGCGGATGATATCTAAGCCGGATGCATTAATTTGTGACCCTTAAAGATAGGGGGGCTCCGTTTTGGTCCCCCTCTATTGGAAGAGCAAAAAGCATAGCCGCAGGATAATTAGTGGTTAGCAGGCGCTTTCTCCAGTTTACAAATATGCAGGTATATAAGTGTAAACAACTACTAATTATGCTTACTTCGTAGCTTAGCGAGTCCCCTTAATCTCGGAAAACGTATAGTTTTTAGGAAAGCTTCTCGTTTAAAATAGAGCTACTCGTGATAATGGAGTCTGAAGCTCGGCCAGTGTTGCCGAAAGCTCCGGGAGTGTTGAAATACGCCACGTCGCAAAATCTTACACTAGATGAACTTTAGCACCGTGCGCGCACACTTAATAAGCTTTTAACACAAAATTCTTTAAAATTATCGCCATTAAAGCTACACTTAATTATATAAAATTGCAACTATACCCTATCTTTGATATATCTAAGATCGTGCAATCTTAGTATTAGAAATGGCTAATAATACATAACCACCTAAAGTGCGCAGAGATATATCTAGGATAGATCAATAATATATCCAAGATATAATCCAAACACCCTTGCGCACTTACCTATCTTAGGTAGTTCTTCTATACTACTGCTAATAGAAGTAACTTAGTCCTTAATTAAAGACTTAGAACAATTATAAGAGGACTTCTTTTATAAAGGGTAATGGGTGTAGGAGGAACGCATATATATAAACATTAAAGATGGTAATTAGGATATATCTGGCTTATATTAGGAGTATTATAAAGATATATAATCCCAAATACCTACGCTATAACAATCTACCAATGCCTCTTTTTTAACGCTAGTAGTAAGTAGAATTCTATAACATAAGCTATATATAATATATAAACTAATTATTTCTATAATATAGCTAGGCTTAATATTAATTACATAGACTGGATCGCTTATAGTAGAAAGACTTATATTTAGTTAAAATATACTAGAATATTCTATATCCTTTAAGCACGGGATTAGATATATAATAGATTTATTTAACCTACAGCTAAATAATAAGAATATTACTAAGATATACGAAAATATAAGAGACTATATCCTAGATAGATCTTATATATAACTAGGTTCTAATACAGATAGATATAATACTTATGCATATTAAAGAATAAGATGAGTATAATATACCCTCTTCTTAGCCTCTAAAAGTGCTTTAGGAGACAGATACCCTATATAGGCGTGTTTTGCTATAAATACTTAGACCCTTAGCTATAAAACTTTTACTATAAGCAAATTACAGAGGAAGTGTCACGGAACCCCACCGCAGGGGCCTCCATAGGAGAGCCCCGTGCTCTCGCGTACACCTCGCGTACAGCTTACGTCAGCTACGCATAGGTATATCACCTCCTTACGCCCTCGACCTTACGATCGATCGCGCAACGTCTTGTAGACTCCTCGAATATATACGTTCTGTAGCCACTGCCTCCGTCCCGTGACATTACGTTGCGCCTTTTTTTTTTTTTACCACCGACACCTAGTCTACGACCAATTCTACGTCTCTATGATACTGTAGGCGCTGCCAGAAGCAGCGTGTCTACGAGCAACTTCGCACTATAATAGTAAGACGATATTCCTTACTAGCCACTATATTAAGCCTAAAGAGCAACCCAATACCCTGACCCAACCTACGACGCTAATTAATCCTAGGAGAATTCAATTTATTAACCCTAGCCTTAACCCCTAAGAGCAAGCCTAGCGGCTTAAAAGAATCACAACTATAAGTACCCCCAAGCACCCAGTACCACCTCGAAGACGACGAGAGTTAACCAGCCCAGTAGGATGGGTACACCCCTATTGGTATAGGTGGCCACAGCGACGACCTTAATAAGATAGACACCGGCGACGTCTTATCCTTTATTGATTACACAGCCACGGAAAAGCAGCCAGAAGGGCAGCCACCTATTAAGATTGAAATATGAGACGCCGAGATATTTGTATAAATGGTAGCACAAGAACTGGATAAATACTATCGCCTTCTACAGAACTACCACCTAAAGCTTATACAAGCTAAATTGCGTGCTGCCTAAGACCATGATATTATCCAAGACTTACAAGCTAGTAAGGCACTTGCTAATAATACACGCTAAGAGACCAAAGATAACCTCCGTATATCTAAGCGCAATGTCTAACAACTAAAGAAAGCTAAGATTGTACTTATTGCTAAGGTTACTAAAAAGGAGGGCACAATTAAATACCTATAGTCTTAGCTTAACGAGCACATCTGTAATAATACCGAGCACCTCCTTATTACGTACTACACTACCTAAGTCTCTATGCCTCTGGCAACCTTACCCACCCAACGCTTGGCCAAAGGGCAGTATTAAGCAGCTTTACCTAATAGGGACGACTCCTATAACAGTAACCGAACTTAAGCCATAATTGCGGGGTCTAATATACGATACCCTAATCCCCTAGTCTTCTAGGGAGACCGCAAGGAGTACAGCCACTGGAAGATGTAAATCCGCGAGAAACTAACCTAGAGCGCCTACCTTTTTCCTAGGGAAGATGCTAAGATTGGTTATATTATTGGGCGTATAAAGGGTACCCTATTTAACAGACTCTTCGCCCGATAGGAGACTAATAGCCCCTGGAAGTGGTAGTCCCACTAGGAGGTTCTTGACAATCTTAACCTAATGTATTACAACTATAACCTAGTGGCCACCAATTGAGCCAAACTACGCGCCCTAAAGATAAGTCCTACTAAGTTATTTGACGAGTTCTATATCAAGTTCCAGGAATATACTAGAGTCCTCTCCTAAGACAATGCTGAAGACTAGGAAGATCTCCTCAAAAAGGTCACCTATTGCCTTAGTTATACTGCCGCTAGTCACAATTACAATAACATGTATAACATGGTGGCAGCCCTATAGAAGATTGAACGACGGCTGAATTAGATCTCTACTGCTAACCCTCGCCTAAAGGCTCCTATATAGAAGCCCTCCGGGCCAACTATACCTATATACACTAGGTTACTGACGCCTACTATAAATACCAGAGCTAATATTAACCTCTCTATACCAACCTTCCCACGTAAGCTCCTAGACGGAGAGCGCGAGCTACTTTAGAAGCTAGGGCGCTGCTATAGATGCCGTTAAGAAGGCTATTATTGCGAGAACCTAAACTGCCTAATAGCTAGGTTTGGTAATCGCCGCCTAATACCCAACTTTACACCTTAAACACTGAACACCTTGCTACGCACCGCCACCGTATAAGACGAAGACGCAGTAATAGCAGTAGAGTCGGATATGGAAGCGGAAAACGCTAAGTCCTAGCCCTAAGTTGCAAGTTAGGACGCCCTAACAATAGAGGGATCTATATATCGGCCTGCTTAATAGATAACTTAGTAAAGATGAACGGACGGAAATAGATAGTTTTACCTATAATAGAAACTACTGCTAAAAAATAATATAAAAGCCATTTTATGATTGATTGCGGAGCTACTAATAAATTTATAGATACCTAATTTGTGTGTACTTATAACCTACCAGTGTGGCTTTCCATTCTCTTATCGTCCATCTTATTGATCCATTATCGATATGGATTTTATCAATATGGATTACAAATATTGTCCATACTTCCTCACCGCCAGAAAAATTCTCAGCTTTTACCTTCCCTTTACCCTATTGTATAAATATGGATTCTGAAGCAGAATCATCTCTTCTTGCGCCTTTAACTACCGTTAATTCGGCCTCAACTCGCCCAACAAGGACCCGAACAGCCGTTGCAACATGGGCCCATGCTCGTACGGCGCTTGGCACGGAGCCAGAATATTTAGGTTAAAATCGTATTCTCTACTGCATTTACTGTCCACAAGAATTGCCATATAGTAGTCCAGTTACTAGTAATTTTCGAAAGCATCTTAATTCGAAACATCTACTTTAGGTTAAAAAAGATACTAGCCCGATACAATTAGAGATACTTAAAAAACTTCAGCAACTATATATTAAAGCAGAGTCTTTAGGTTAAACGACAGAAATGGATACCCAGGTCTTTTAAAAACGACTAGATCAGGATATAATTAATAAGGCTTTAATCTTATTAATTGTTGTACGAAATATTCCATTCCGTATTATTAAATAGCCTAAATTTTATGCTTTTTGTTAAGTTCTTAATCTAGAATTGTCCAACTTTCTTATAATAGCACACTCTTAAATTATAAAAAAGATTAAACTATCCTGGCAAGCTTATAAAGATATTATACGAAAGAAACTTTAGTTGGCAATATTAAGTATTTATCTATCGCTTAATATCTGGACCTCCCTAAATAGGCTCCTTCTTCTAGGGATCTGCGCCCACTTTGTTAATTAGGGTTAGGAGAAGCAATTAAAGGCCCTTCTTGCCCTTTATACGGTAGCAAATTATAGCGGAGACGAGCAATTCGCTACTCTTCTCCTAGTCCTTAAGGACTACGGTATTATATAAAAGCTTAGGTCTATTGTTTATGATAATACTAGTTTAAACGATACCCTTTATTACAAAGTAGAAGCCTATCTCTTAGAAGAGGAGGAGATTAAATAGGATTTTACGTATTGGCGGATCCGCTATACCGGCCATATTATTAACTTAGCCGTACAAGCCTTCCTATTTTGCAGTTAAATTAAAATAGAATAACTTAAGTCGTACAACAAACAGAAAGGAAAAGGGGAAGTAGAAGATAAAGAGGAGAAATAGGCAACCTTTCGGGTTATGGGACTACTTGGCAAGCTTTATAATATTATTATACACATCCGCAGTTCTGCTAGTCGTATAAAGGAGTTTAAGGATCTCGCAGAGAGAATGATTCCACTTAATAACTATACAAGATGGAATAGCTGGTTTCAAATGCTAGCTATAGCCAATTAAAAGGTAGGAGCTATTAATACCTATACTAAGAACCACTTTGCTATACTCTAGGCAGACTATCTCTCCCTAGAGGACTGGGAACGGCTTTATACGACTAAGGAATTCCTTTAACCATTCCACCGAGCAACTTTAGAGACTTAAGGAGATTATATAACAATTAATAGTGTGCTCTTTACTATAGATGTTCTTGTCTAGTACTTTAAAGCCATACTTGTAAGTAAACTTCCTATTAAATTGGACAATAGTAACACTATATAGTAGTCTAAATATGCTTCTAATAAGGAGTTTAGCTCTCGTATTAAAAAGGGGTGAGAAATCTTTAATAAGTACTACAGCAAAACAGATAATTTACCCTTTTACGCTGCAGCCCTTATTCTTCATCCGAACCGTTGTATGAAGTATATTAAGGCTAACTAGAAGCCAAAATGGGTAAAGCCTATATTAAAAAAGGTTAAAGGACTTTGGGAGTCCTACTAGGAAAAGGCTCCTTCTCCCCTAATTTCTTTATTGTATAAAAAGAAACAACCTTAGGAGTAGGAGCTTAATGTATTTAATCAGATTGCTTAAAAGTTAGGGAAGTATACTCAACTATAAAGTCAGGATGAGTTCTAAGACTATTGTAATAGGGAACCGTACGATATTGGTAAGATGTCGGCTCTTAAATAGTAGTATCAAGATCAACAGAGAAAACGTTGGCCAAGGTTATTATATATAGCAATTGATATTCTCTTAATTCTAGCTATAAGCGATAAACCAGAGCGAGTCTTTTTAGGGGGACGTCGTACGGTATTATGGGAAAGGGCGCAGATAGGAGCCGAAAACCTTAAGAGAGTAGAGTGTTTAAAGCATTGGAAACGAAGTGGTATTTTAGACAAAAAACTTAAGATGATAACTTAAATAGACTGTCCAATATCCGCAATATCCGCAATATCTGTAATATCCGCAATATCCGCAATATCTACAATATCTGCAATATCTACAATATCTGCCGA
>Ga0307507_10000690_pt1 | contig 73794 bp, 59 predicted proteins | sample 7_EM_MG_FD_207223 | JGI IMG/M metagenome (GOLD analysis project Ga0307507, IMG submission 207223) | Populus trichocarpa ectomycorrhiza microbial communities from riparian zone in the Pacific Northwest, United States - 7_EM | ecosystem: Host-associated > Plants > Roots > Unclassified | place... | reverse complement strand
CCTTTAAGCCACCCTTTCTCTCTTCTTTTCTCCTCTCCTCGACTCTTATCATCCTTTGGCTCGTTTTCCACTGGTAAAAACCGACACGCTGCTTTCGTTGGTCCGCTCGACTGTGTGTGTGTTGTTCCCATTTTGCTCCCCCTCTAGAACCCCCGTGGTCGTTGTGCCTCCAAAAATAGACCCGCTGGCGTCACATTCCGACCTGCCGAATCCGCAACAACGCTCTGAACACTCACAACAACAGAATCATCTCCACCAAAACCACCTAGCCCCGCAGGAAATAATTTGTACCGCCGCCTCCCTTCTTTGGGATCCTAGGTTTACCTCTGCTAGGCGTCAGCACTTTCTACCCAAACGCTTAGACGTCGGCTCGCCCTTTAGTCCACCAACCCCCGCTTCAGAGAGCAGCAGGGAGGATACAGAAGACGAGGGCGATTCAATTTCCTCAGAGGCGGAAGCAGGAACAGACCGAGAAGACCGCGAAGAAAGGTTTCGAAAGAGTAGGAAGATTACTCCGGAGCAAAAGAGCCCTAGTACACCTGTGAAAGCAGTTACTATGGACCAAACCGGTAAACGCCATCCGAGCTCTTTCCAGCAGCTGGAGAAACTGGGCGAGGGGACATATGCGACGGTAAGATTCGCGTCTTTGTGTCTGCTTTCGCGTCCTCATTGTGTTGCAAAAATTCCCAACAAAACTAATCAGTGATCCAGGTGTTTAAAGGAAGGAACCGGCAAACCGGAGAATTAGTAGCTTTGAAGGAGATCCACCTTGACAGCGAGGAAGGAACGCCTTCAACCGCCATTCGTGAAATCAGTTTGATGAAAGAACTTAAGCACGAAAATATAGTTTCGCTCCACGATGTGATACACACCGAATCGAAGCTTATGCTAGTTTTCGAATTCATGGACCGGGATCTTAAGAAGTACATGGATCATCGTGGGGATCGCGGGGCTCTTGACTACGTTACGATCAAGTCCTTCATGCACCAACTCCTCCAGGGGATTGCCTTTTGCCACGATAACCGTGTTTTGCACAGGGATTTGAAGCCGCAGAACCTTCTCATCAATAACAAAGGGATGCTCAAACTTGCCGATTTTGGCCTTGCTAGGGCCTTTGGTATTCCGGTTAATACCTTTTCAAACGAAGTTGTAACTTTGTGGTATCGTGCGCCAGATGTTCTCCTTGGCTCCAGAACATACAACACGAGTATAGATATCTGGTCTGCAGGGTGCATTATGGCTGAAATGTATACCGGAAGACCGCTCTTCCCCGGGACCACCAATGAGGATCAATTGCAGAAGATTTTCCGTCTCATGGGAACCCCCTCCGAGCGCTCTTGGCCTGGAATCTCACAGTACCCAGAGTACAGGAATAATTTCCACATCTATGCTACCCAGGACCTTCGAATGATCCTTCCGCAGATTGACCCCATGGGCCTAGACCTGTTGAGCCGAATGCTGCAATTGAGGCCCGAAATGAGAGTCAGCGCCAAGGATGCTCTCAGACACCCGTGGTTCGCCGATCTAAAGCAACTCCGCGCAGGTATAATGCAAGGTCAACAGCAAGCAGGCGCAGAGAGAGCAAGGTTGGAAGCAGCTGCAAGGGCGCAACAACAGCAAGGAATGGGGATTGGCGGTGGTATGGGAGGACAGGTTTACTAGGAGAGGGGCTACGGCTATGATTTTGTTATGATTCTGATAAGGGTATTAGATTGTTCCGGGACCTCCGGCGTTGTCCAGGACGTATGGGTGGTTTTGAGGGGAGTTCTTTGGGGCTTGTTCTCGTTCTTTTGTTTGATCTGGATCTCTTTCTTTCTACCCCTCCTTCTTTCCCCTCGACCCACTTTCTATTCCTGCTTAGTTTCATTTTATCCCCATTCCTATTTTCCTTCGTCTGGTGGTGCAGAGTTTTGCTCGAATCCCGTTTTCGTGTTTGCTCTGCCGCCCATGCTATGTTTCTGGTTTTGCCCCCTACCGACCCCATTGAACCTTCCTTGGAGGAGATTTCCCACCTTAGAATAAAAGGTAGGGGAAAGTAACTGGACAGTGTTGGCTATCTGGGAGCCATTGTTACTTGTTAGGCATGTAAAGTTAGCTTTTACTTCTTATTTCCATTTGTTTCCTTGTAACTTGGTGATCTGGGATTCAGGATATCCCAGGAAGGAGAGAATAAAATTACGAGAAACGATACTTATTTTGCGAACGTGAGCTTTTTGCATTTTTTTTTTCCGCTACCATCGCTAGTACCGTCTACACCTTTTCTTCCCGATTCCTGCTCGAGAAGGAGCGACGGTTTTTCCCAAACGCAATAGCCAAACCACTATGAACACGTCGCTAGTTAAGCTAGGATCTAAATTGTTCATGCTTAACCGGACGTCTGTGATAGCAATTCGCTCGACTAAGTTAATCATTCGAGAGCGTTAAAGCCGGCGTTTGCTGTGCGCTCTCTGTACTATCCCCCCCGAATACTGGACTCAGCGGCATGCTTTGTACCCTAAGACCCTTCGCACCCGCTCGCAAGTCGCCTCTTTCTGTCGGGCGCCGCCGAGTCTAAGGTAGTTGTGTCTCTGGTGTATCCACTGCCCCGTTGGGTAAGTATCATACCATCGCGGCAGAGATTTCGAGTGATCTTTAATGAAACCGATGACCATTCGAGGAGTAACTGGGTGGCAGTATAGTAATCTGATGCAGGGCATGTTGCGGCCGAGGCTGGGTTTATTCGTACAATGCGGAGGCGGAATGTGAGCTGGAGCATTCGTTATCCTGTCGGCCATCATGCCCATGCTTCCATTGCTTGTCGAGAGACTTGAGGTGGTTATCTGGAATTGCTCGGTATTTTTGACATACGATGGGAAGGCTTTTCGGAACTGAAGTGGGCTTTGCTGGCCTAGAGGACGGATTATCTAAATAGTGATTGTGCTAAATCGAGTTGGATCAATGTTCTCGACTGAGTACTGTCAGATATAAAGTGCTCAGAACTAGAATGGATTCTGAGGAGCGCTGTCTGGGATTCTAGTAGCTGAGTTTAAATGCGATAGTTGTTCGGCATAGTGAGAACTAGGGGATGGTAATACCGTGATTTTGACTTATTCCTCTCCAACCCCCCCCCCCCTTCGTTACTAGCTCATGAAGATCAATGCAATACCATGAATACATACTCGAGTGCACAGTTACGTCTTACCGTCTTACCCCCCCTCCTATCTCTAACTCTAGGAGTGGTCAAAAGTAACATCGAGGATTGCCTGTATTGCTACTGTAGATAATTGATTATAACGTACTGCTGCTGCCTATAGGAGGAAGGGCGGGAGAGAGAGAGGGGGGGGAGGGTATATAAACCCCATCATGTCCAGCATTCATTCATCAGGGTATTCAGAAAAAGAACATTCGCCAGAGCAATTTTCGAGGAGATGGGTGATTGGGAGAAGATTTAGCATGATATTAGCGTTGGAGGTGAAGGTGGGATCGGGGTATGTTTTTTTTTTTTCAGGAAGGAAAGAAAGCAGATGAAAAATTGTTCTAATATTTGGTACTTGTTCTAGATACTCCTGGGCATACATATATCAGGTGAAGAATGGAAGGTCGTGGTAGGCTTCCCTCCTCCTCCTATGATTTATGGATTTTTTGATTTTTTTTCCCTTTTCTGGTCTATGAACTACTATATCTTTTTTTTTTTTTTCAACCGCAACTATTCTTGTATTCTAGAATACTGTAACTATATTATAACGTTTGCTGACTTGACGACCTGAAAGGGCGCCGTATTGTGAAGTGGGTGAACAAAAACCGATCACAGACAATCCAAGTTTTCCCCTCCTTTCTCTTTGACTTATTGCACATCCCGCCTCCTAGTTTCCGATAGACCGAAGGTGATCTATTCTATCTACCACTTGTGGTGACTCTCTTCTTGCGCAGTTCAATTTCATCTCTGACTGCAGCTTCCAACGCCCATATCAGGCCGTTCCAAGTTGTAGGACAATCCCGTGCCAAGAGCTCACGAAACGAAAGAACGCCAGTCGGCTGGGGAGGGGGGCCGTGATGGTATGATAGGAACATTATGTGGCAAACCTTCGGTGCTGGTCAACGGGGCTGTCGTTTATGTATTTCATACTCGTGATTGCCTAACATTTGTAAAACGGACTGCTCTTGCATACAGGCCAAGAGATCGGCCAGAGCCTCAGAATTTAACCTCAGGCAATTATGAGTACAGTACAGTACCGTAGGTGTCCTTATATCTCCTCTGAGAATATAATGCCAATATAAATGCTTATTCTTTCCACATGTGTGCAATGCTGTATTGAGGATTCTGTCGAGTTGTCATCATGTGGATATAGAGATTGGTATGATCTTCCGGTATGTTCATTAGATGGTCCAACTTCGTCAGGAGTCAACTTTCTTTTGTCTTTCCTGTATATATATAAGCAATGAAGCACATTCCCCATTTAACAATCCACAATGATAATTTCATTCGCACTTGATCGTAATCGTGAAATAGTAGCAAACATTGTAGCCATTCGTTAGAAATCCCTCCATTTTTCTCCACCCAAATCTATCCATCTAGGAAAAACACTGGAAAAACGTGAAAGATGGAAAGCCCGTATTAATGAATGACTAGTTGATCGTGGGAACTTGGCGAAACCAAGCCAGCTACACTATGATATGATATCACAATCCACGCCCGTATTCCGGGGCTATTTTGTTTTCAAACAAATCAACTCAATCCCCACAGAGAGAAGAAAGAAGCACAATACCCAACCGAAACCCATATAGAAAACTATAGCGAACTCTTTGTTGAGAACGAGACACCCTCTACCGCCGCATGATCACAAAACCAGCTAACCTTGTCACCCGCGCCCAAATTCACCAATGCACAAGGCAGTACTTCCCCGCCCTCCGCCTCAGGCTGCGTGTCAAAGATCCTCCTCAAAACTTCCTTCTTCCCAGCGCCCGTCGCGACAAAGGCAATCCTGAGCGCATGCGTGACGACCGGCAAGGTAAGCGTAATCCTCCTGGGCGGCGGCTTCGGCGAATCCTCAATAGCAGCGACCCAGGCAACCTCCTCACGCAGCAGCACATGACCGGGAAAGAGTGAGCAAGTGTGCCCATCGGGTCCGCAACCCAGCAGCACCAGATCGAATATGGGCAGCTTGACCGTGTCCTTCGCCGCGAATGAAGCAATCAGAGACTGCTCGTACGCGTCCGCCAGATCCTGCGTGTCCGAGAGCTTCTCCGGGTCGATGGGGTACACTGTGGGTTGCGACGCCGTCTTGGGTATCTTGCTGAGGAATTCCTGCTCCAGCAGGGCATAGTTGCTGTCCGGGTGCGTGAGCGGCACGGCCCGCTCGTCTGCAAAGAAGATCTCCCACTTGTCCCAGTGGATGTTCGAGCTTGCGAGGAGGTCCGGAGAGGCGAGGAGTTTAGGGAGGGAGCCGCCCGAGACGGCAATCTTGAACTTTTGGTGCCGCGCGAGAGCGTCGGCTTGGGCTTGGAGGATGTAGTGGTAGAGGTTTTGCTGGAGGGTGGGATTATCGGGGAAGGCGTAGAGGGAGGGTTGTTTGGTCATTTTGGTGGTTATTGGTGTGACGTTTCCCGTTGCTCTCGAAGGTGATGTTGATTGTCTGTAAATTGGTGGTGGTGGTGGTGGTGGTGGTGGTGGTTAGGAGAAGGTGGAGGATGAAGTTGTTATTTGAAGTTCGGAAGAGTGGTAAGAGGGGTGTGATAGATGCGTAATGTGATTGTGATGTGATGCCGGTAGGGCGAGAGAAGTGGGGGGGGGGAGCGAGGAAACTTTATGCCCATATATTTCCCGCCGCTGTAGCAGACGAAGAGATAAGCAAATTTTTTGTCAGGACGCACACATGCTCGCCCTAGGGCCTCCCTTCAGTCAATACAGTCCTTGTTGCAGATCACGCCAACGTCACATCCAGCCAAAGAAATAAAAAACGATTTCGCGGCAAGCCCCCTCCATCCCCTCCACCCCCCTCCCCCAAAAAAAGAAACCAAAAAAACATGTTCTGCTCACAGGTGTTTGACCAATTCTTGACAATGAATCTCCTCAAAGACTGCAATTGGGAGTAATCACAATTCACGATACGTCCAAATGCGGATATAGACTGAGAGCGTGGGCAATGCGTGACGTGCTTCCGTACGAAGGGGTAAGGGTTTGAATTGAGGCTGCTGCAGGGAAGCGGTTTCATTTGATCTCTTGCCATGCTTTCTTGCCGGCTTCGAGCGAGAAGGTGTCGGATAGGGCGACAGTTTTGCAGTTAAGAACTTGACTAGGTATTGGCAAGTTCCGGAGTGATGAATTGTGGCCAATAGGCTGGCGGTGCAGTCGTGCACTTTCCAAAAGACCATCTCCGACCACCCCCCCCCTTTTGCTATCAGAATTAATTAATTGATTGAGTGTACCAGCAGCTCTGCTACAATCTTTGACGATGGGCATTGTCCTGGCCGCACAAGTATTCATCCGAATTCGTTAAGAGGAGAACTTTCTACGCCATCTCCATCGTGAGTTCGCTTTGTTTCTGTCTCACTGTTTCAGGAATGGGGGTGAATGACGTAGCGGCAACTTTTACCCCGGCTGCCGGGTTGTTGGTAACGAGTTTCTAATCAACGACCAAGGAGCGGTGCCACTGTTCTCATTCTCTCGCTTCCTCTCCCCCCTTCAACACTGACTGGATGGAATCTAGATCGGGAAATTTATAAGGAGGGTACAGTAGAATCTTCATTGAATTTCTTTCTTGTTACTGCGGGGCTGTCCTGCATCGTACGATTGACCCCGCTACGTGGGGGGGGGAAAGAGGCTGGGGGATAAGGGTTAAAATGATTGAAATATCAGCACTCTTACTGGTGTCGTGCCGGTAAGAATCCTGGGAATCTAGGGCGCTCTTGGTTCTTATCTTATCTGATTCTTAGACGAGAGGGAAAGTCCATCATCGCATGACCTCTTTTTCCTGTCGCTTTCATCTTTCCGAGCCGAGGGGGCTTTTTGTCTTGAAACTGTGAAGGCCGAGAAGCTTAATTTCGGCCTGGGCGCATGCGAGTTAACCGGCCATGAGATCATCGTTGAGATTACCTTTTCAACAGTTCAAGCTGTTGCTTTTTTCACTCAAAGCGGCCATTTTATGCGAAGCCTCATCTGAAGTCATCGGCCAAGGTCCTTCCACGATAAGGAGTTCCATACCGTACTCAAATCTTGGTGCCTTGTTCGGCCTCCTATCTCTGGGGAACTGGGTGGGTGATTCTACGAGTACTCGAGCACGGCTGGTAAAAACAGGTATTTCTCTCCAGCACGAAGAAGTGCACAATAACTTTACATCCTTATGCAATGTTGCTATTATAGGATACTTAAGAACTACCCTAGATTACGGAATAGCACCTCCGGTACTCCCTGATACTTGTACGTGAACACATGCCATCAAGCATTGGCTGTGGCACTGCACCGTCTGTTCGTGATATGTTCATCGTGAGAACTGCATAGTTAGGGCAACTAGTCATGCGCCATCTCGCAGGCCCGCTGCATTTGGCAGAGCCAATGGATGACTTTCTTCAGCGATTCTCGTCGAATACAGTTTGTATCTGGTGTTACCCCGGCGATGATAATAAAGTGGAAAGGGGCATCAGGTGAGGGATTGAGGAGATGCAAGTGAGAATACTGGCATACTAAGGGAGAAAGACAGTTCACCGAAAAAGAAAAGCATGAAGGTTGAATCGGACACGTAAGTCAATGTCCAATACTCTTACCTCCTCTTCAACAACTGTTCACTCTTTATCACTCGACGTCGTCATTGAGCATCTATTTGGGTTATCCTTTCACCGAGGCTGCTCTTGTTGGTCCCAATATTGCTTTTGATGCAAGCTAGTAGGTAGTCCAAGCCTACTTAACCCCGATGCCCGAAATTTATTGCCCTTGACAAGGGTCTAGTGTTGGTTATTTTGCTCCTTTTTATAGCTCTGACCTGCATAATCGGCTACTTGGATCGTGCCCTATTCTCGAATTACTCTGCTCGTTATGCGGTTCACACGGCCTCTGGTGGGGTTCAAGTTATCCTCATGAGGTATTAACATGTGAATTAATAGTGCTTAGAGATCCCTTCATTAAGCCGCTTATTTACGCTCGTTATATCATTTCCACCTTCACTACACCGAAGCCCCCAGCTTAGAATCCCATTTTTATCTTGTGATGGCGCGATACCGTTATTGCACCCCCCCGCTTAGTTATACCGGTGAGGACTTCCGGTGCATCACTACCGGCTGTCGTGCGTGATAAAATTTGAGAAGGTGGCGGCATCACTCTAGGGGGTGGGGGGTCCCTACAATATGGAATTTAGGGGCGTTTCGGCGCCTCGGAAATTAATCATTGAGTTGGAGGTTAGATAAAGTCAGCTTTTATGGAATCGTAAGGGGTTCTGGTTCTATTGGTTATATCCATACTCATAGTGTGCGAACGTTCTGGTATGGGCTACCGGTACCTCTGGCGGGGTGCCGGACCGGTCACCGCTGCTTCTCTCGGAGGAGATACCGTACGATACTTAGCCTTGATGAAAAACTCCGACTCAGTCGCATTGCCTACTGCCCTATCCTGCCTGGCACCCTGTCGGTTAGTCTATCCATGGTGACGGCACTCGAGTATGTTTCAGAGCTTGTATCATTACCCCCTCCTATCGAGGTGATCAAACCGAATGTCTAAGTCTCAACAAATGCGTATCTACAGATAACCTGAACACGGCAAGTCTACAGCGCCTCTTCTACGTGCCCGCCACTACAACACAGGCGTGGGGAAAGCATGGCAAACGTGGTCGACAAAACTTTTGGCAATTCATGTCAGCCACACTCACCCAACCCCCACAGTACCGTTCAGGCACGGTGCGCCACCACCGCCCCCACTAGTTTAATCTTTACGGGGCAAATGAAAACCGGGAGTAAACGAGAGCAGATCACACTACACCGCTCCCAAAGAGCAAGTACGAACAACAGCGATTACCATGCTATCCACTCCAAATAAAAACAAACCACTGCTCTCGTTTACCCCCGTGTTTCACTTACCCATAAATACTACACTACGGGGGTTTTTTTTCAGCATGAAAAGTTTCACGACATTCCCGACGTTTAAAAGTCTTGCAAGAACAAACAAACCAATAAACCAATAAACAAGGTCGAGGAGGAAAGGAGGGAAGGAGGGAAAGGAAGGAAGGAAAGAAAAAGACAAATTTCTCATCTCCACGACATAGGAATGCGTGAGACACGGGAGATGTCCCTCTCTCTCTCTCTTCTCTTTCCCTCCCTCCCTCCCCCGCTCGCTCCACTTGTTCGTAATTGAAAGGCTCCCGAAACGTCGAGATTTCTTGGAACGGTTCATGCTGGGTGATTTGGACAATTGTACGTTTTGCAACGGAAACTCTTGGTGAGTATGGGGATTCAAGAGGGTGGGGTTTGGGGGCTGGGTCTGTGTTTATATAGACGTTCGCGGGCTTCGGTGAGGGGTATTAATAGTTGGTTAGTTAGTTAATTAGTTCTTCACCAGTGAAATCGAGGATATTGTCCCGCGTTTTTAGGCATCTCACGATATCTATCTGTTTATCTGTCGTATAATCGTGTCGTCGTTTCTGCAGTTGAGTTTGTTGCTGCGGAGTTTTGAATCGAACTAATGTGCGGGATGGATCTAGTCTCGTGATTGGTCGACTTTCTTGACATCCGTTGGGTGATGGTAAATCTTTTTTCTTTTTTCCAGCGAGAGACGTGATTGATTTAGGACTCCAGCATTTTTATTATTATTATTATTTTAAATCATAAACTTCGATGGGCCTGATATCTTCACTTACTAGGGGAGCATATTACGACGTTTGATATCCTGCAGATATACTACGTGTTATCACCTCAGTAGGGGAATTGAAGATCGTGGTGTGGGAGAGAGAAGAAAGTGTAGAGTTTTTGCAGAGTACAGTACGTAATTGAAGCGGTAAGTCATCATACTCGAATATGTTTTCGGAGGCTCTCGGAAGTTTGGGGGAAACTAAACACTTTTTTTCAGGCCTCCATCACTTTTTATCACTCGCTTGAATAGTAAATTTTATGGATAGAAGCTTAACCTAATTAAGGCCCTGTTCGGCAGGCACAATTTAGAAAAATTATTGCAATAAAAGGTGAAAAATTATTATGATATTATTTAAATCATGGAAAATATGATAATTTTTCTGGCCTGCCGAACAGGGCCTTAAGTTAACCCTCCCATCCAAACCTGTGATTAGATAATAATATGTGTGTCCCAAAAATCACGTTTCCGGTAGTTGTTCAAAATCGGATCCACCCCCCGAGAGGTTCGTTCCTCGGGCTGTGCGTTTGGCTCATGGCTTTGAAGCTTTATGTCCCCTCTTGGTAAGTTAGGCCCTTAAAATCCCTTCGCTATTACTCACCCTGCGGGTTTTAATAAAGGTGGGAAGATAGAGTCAAATCCGACTCGGTGCTGTGCATATTTTATGAACCTCTGGTTAGGATAAATTTAATGTACAGTACTCGTGCAGCCTCAGAGCTGGAGCTTTGACTTTTCACCGGTATTTCGGCAGTGATCTGTGACTGTAATCAGCATTGAAGAGTAATAATGGTTAAGCAGGGTGTTGCGCACTGATACGGTACTATTAGAATAGGAGAAGAATGAGGCTCCGGATGACTAGGTAAGGTACTACTGTAGGAATCTCATTTAAGCCTTGTTTTTATTCCCTCCCCCTTTTTTCCGGGCTCCGCCTTGTGGGTTGTGCGCTACTAGTGGTGGTTAGGATTGTTCAGGGCACTTGTGAGGATAATAGCTGTTTGAGAGTACTGGTGTTGGGTGCTGGGATTACTTCTGGGGTAATGTGGGGAGAGTGCAGTTCCACACATTCATTGGGGAATTGTGCGCGGTGGAATGTGAACTCCGCAGGGAGTGTTAGTGCTCTGTGTCTTCACGGGCTTTACTTCTTTAATTGAGAGCGAGCGATGGGGATTGTGTTTAATCATGAAGTATCACACTATTTGTTGTATTAATTGGTTGTTGATTGCTATGATATATGGGCATCTTGTAATATTGGTTATTAAGGGTTGGGCCCTATGCGTATGTTAGCCTTGATTTATTAGAGTCCTCCCTGTATACGGCTTTGCTGTTCTATTATGAGCGTGTTCGTTTCGAAGAGAGGTCTTTGGATTGGCCCTTGATATAGGAAAGTCTTGGTATGCTGCGAGTACCGCAAATGGTGTAATATATGCAACTTATTTGAGGAGGAGATTTTCTAGATACGATCCTGGATCCTTCGGTGGGGAGTCTACCTGTCGGGTTAGATGGCAATTAAAATTATTCAAAGTCATCAATTGAATTCCACCGGGTCTCAACTTAGGCAGTTACCTTACCCTCAACGAAGTAGTGAAGGTGGGGGTGATATTAACTTTGAGCCCGAACTCTGAGAAAAAAGGCTTAGCTGGGCTTAGGGAGGCTGACGGGCAGTTCACTAGAGAAAGGTTTTCTTGAGCTTTTGTTGGCTGAGCTATCTGGCCCCTGCCTCCACTTATACTGTGCTGACCGAACTATGGTCGCGGCGACGTTCTACATAAAAGGACAATGACCCTACATATTCAAGTAAGCTCCCCGCAGATCCTTGAGACTAGAAACGTTTATTAGCAGGTTATACCAAAAGACCTCGGCCATATCTCTTCAAACTAAGTGCTCCCTTGCTTTCGGGCTGGGGTCCCGCCAAGTCCGGCCCGCGGGGGAAGGGATATGCTAGGCTAATTGGCATTTGGAATGGTGCCTTGATTGCTTTGGGTCGTGGTCTTTGTACAGGAGCTGAGCCATGGAGCGAGTGGCCAGGACATGCTGGGGGCAGGTGGTGCAATCACTGCCTGAGTGCTGGGGGCTGGTGCTCCGGTTAGCTTGTCGGATGCACTAGCGGTAAAAGGATGAGACGAACGTAAAGGTTTAGGTGATGATGCTGTTTGAGCATTTACTACTTTTCTTTATCTGTTTAGATTAAACTGAAGTGGTCCTTGATGATTTATTGGGTTGTGGGGGGACTTTGTTAATATATCTTTAGGCACCTCATACTCAACTTCTTCGTATTCCTTATTCTTGCTCTTTATTAAAAGCTTGTTGGAAGCTATTAGGACTTATGGGAAGCTTGGATAGTTTGTCAGTGTATGTAAGTCGTTTAGGCCCTGTTTGGTTGCGCTGGTCCCATTCCGTTGTCCCATACAAATGACCATTTCAAAATGGAGAAAAGGCCCTTTTCACAGCAGAAATGGTCGCCCAACGGAATGGGACCATCGCAACCAAACAGGGCTTTAGGGTTTCAAAACTTTTGGCAGCTATGAGAGTGTTTCATGGCGCACATAAGATATAGGTGCCAAGGTCTCGAAATTAGGTCATCCCTTGCGGGAACAATTCGGTAATCCCTCGCCGGAGTCTGAGAACCTTGGGGGGAGGGTGTGCCGAGGTTGAGCTATTGTCGTAGCAGAACCTAGAACACGTTCGGTAAGGATTAGGGACAAGTAGATAACACAAAGACTGGCCCACGGTGATATATCACTCCAATTTGTTCGTTGATCCCTGCACCCACATTGGGAATAGCTTCAATTTTGCCCCCTAGACTTGAAGTGGGATCAGTGCGCCGACTGTAATGGTAAGAGAAGGTATGATGGGCATAAGTAGCGGTAAATGTTGTGGCCCGACAGGTTAGAACCGGGGTCCGGAGCTCGTTTGCTCCGTGCTTGTTTTGAACCTGAAGAAAGTGTCTAAGGCCACCATCATTACATCTGTTCTACAGCTAAGGAAACAGAGAAAGACTGGGGGGGCGCGGCTAGGGACAAACAAACGCACTGAATAGTAGAACCCTATGAAGACCAAAGAACTATGGAATTGTCGCGGGCACTAACAGTGAAGGTGGGCAACAATTGCGGGCGATATACTCACAATGAGTAATGATGGAAGAACCTTACCGGTTTTTAAGCCGTTAGGGTCTAGCGCCCATAGAGCGGTGTTAGGTTGAGCACAGAATCAAATTCGATTTGATCTTGTTTGTGCTAGGATATGGGTTAATACTGTAGATATGAGGTCCAATTGTCGTCCCCTAGATGTCTCTATGAAAATGGCATCACAGAGTATTTTTTTAAAAAAAGGGCTAATTGCTCCTTTTGTCTTTGTCCTAAAATCTAGGTCTTCATTTCCCGGACAGTATGATAGACAGTTGCAGGTCGCAATTTACGAGTGACTGTCCATGAAAGTGTTTAACCCCGATGCCCTCATTCACTACTGCTGCACTCCCATGATTAATCCTAAAAGGACCACCCGAAAACAAGCTCCACCCTTCCTAGCAACCAAATCCACACCATACATTATAGAGGTAATATCTTGCAGATTACTTGTCAGCAGCCCCATATAACCTTCTCAATCCCTTTTCTTCAACAATACCAAACTATGTCAGTGGCGGAGCAATATAAGGTGCCCACTATCCCAGCGAGCCGCCCTAGCACCGCAAGTCAGACGAGCTCGCCGTCCCCCCGCGGCGGTAGTACCCCCTCATCACCCTGCCAGCTCAAGACAAACATCGTTACGAGATGTGAGGCCAACCGGTTTCTCGATAACGTTTCCAATGAAACTCTCCTGGTCCCGGAACGCATTACCGTGGTCACTAGGATTTCTTGGGAGTCAACTTGGGCTAGTTTACAGTTTGGCGAGAGAACTGATCCTAGACGTGTATGAGTTAACTCGACATCCACCATCTGCTTATTAAGAGGATTTGTTTTGCTAAATTTTTGTTTGGTTGGGGTGGTGAAGTGGGAGCCTATTCAGAAGCGGATCGCGTTTTACCTGATTTGCTGGATCTGCTGGTTGAATGGGTTTGCGATTGGGTTCGGTGTAAGTGGCGATTTGTTCTAATAAGTTAGGTTGTATGTGAAAATTTAATGGTCTTGATTTGGGTGGAATGATAGAACGTTAAGATAAAGGCTCAGATGGATGAGTGGGGAATTGACGCTTCCGATTGGGTTTTAGTCGGCATGTTTTCTTTGACTGCGGCTGTATTTACCCCACTCTTTCTTTCTTTCCTTCTTTCCCTCTTTTTTTTATTAGGATTGTAGAGCTAATTCGTGCAGATGCATGGAATCGGTAGCTGTTTCGTAGCCCCTTTTGTGCAACGCTTTGGAAGGTGTTTCTAAACTCCAATGACTACTCGACGCATCTTAGCTAATGCTATCAGCTTGCCGGTGATCTTCTGGTCTTCGATCATAATTTTTATGACAACTGCTTTTTGTTCCTTTGGTGTCAATACCTGGGCTCAGTATGTAGGCCTCCGCGCCGTGGAAGGTTTCTTCGGATCCGCAGCGACTCTCATAGGCATTCAAATTATATACGACATGTATGCAAGACTGATATTCTCTGGGATCCTCAACTTGGCTGACTAGTGCAAATAAGGTATTCGCCGGGGTTCTGGGTCACTAAAATTGGAGTTTGGGTAACGGCAATAATGTTGGGACCAGTGGTGGGTTCCTTGGTTTCTGCCTTAATTGATATGAACTGGAGAATTGGTTTCATATGTCTCACCGGCGCTCATGGACTCGATTTGATAGCAGTCATAACTCTGATGCAGGAGACCAAATATGACCGTGTCACCGCAATCAATAACACTCCTTACCCTCAGAGATGGCTTAAAAGAAGATATGAGGGTTTGTTAGGAATAACCGGCTACAGATGTAGAGATGGTATCACACTCTGGGATTCAACCAAAGGAATGGCAAGTATACTCTGGCGGCCTCAATTCTGTGTCCCAGGTAAGATCCTTTAGGCCATAACATCTATGCTGTGCAAAGGCTAAATTACCATAGCTCTTATTCATGTCCTAGTGTGGAATTTAGTTAGCGCATTAGGTGACACAACGGTATACACATTGCTTCGCCAAGATAAAGATGGATACAGTCTTGCTTCCAGAGGAGCTGGCCTGATTTACCTTGCCCCGTTGGTTGGATTGTTAATTGGCCAGGTCTGGGGGGATCAAGTAAGGCTTTGCTGTTCGCGCGTTTTTTCCGACTGCTGATCTCATCAAATAGTTCAACAAATGGCGCCAGAATCGGGTTATCGTACAACATGGTTCGATAATACCCGAAACTGTTCTCACGGGGTGCTACCTGCCAATGTTGGTTGGACTGTCAGGCTTCCTAGTCTTTTCGCTCCTGTATCAAGATCACTATCATTGGGCCGGTCTGCTCCTCTGTTGGGGATGCACAGTGATCGCAGCATTGAATACATTTGTCACCATCACAGGTTTGTTGGGCCCGTTCGCTTGGTTTCAAGGGAAACTCGATGCTTACATTTCTGCAAATAGCCTACATTCTCTATTGTTTCCCGACCCATGCCGCTACCCTTGGCGCTCTCCTAAGCTTCTTCCGAGCTATAGTGGTGTTTACAAGTCAACTCTATGCCACTGACTGGGTCGCCCAGATTGGTATCTATAGATGCTTCGGGATTCAAGGCACTATCATGTGTTTATGTGCTTTCCTGGTCACCAACGTACAGTTCTGGGGGGCGGGCTGGAGGTATAACTTTCACTGGAATGGAGAGCTTAAAATTGTTGAGGTTCCCATACTTACCCAGGCCGAGTTGGCTGCCACTGAAGCCGAAGAAGTTTATGGGGTTTGGGCTACGAGGGTCTGGGATGGAGCTGGTGCAGGCCCCAAATTGTCACCAGAGCCCAGCAGTGACCCCGGGCAATAACCACCGTATTCTGATCAGTGTATTTGTGCATTTCTGTAGTGAAAATATTAATGTCTAGAATGCCCGGCATGACCAATCGAGTGATGTCGAGTGATTGCCATGCTGCCTGCCTGGTAAAACATGAGGCTCTGTTTGAATTTACCCGGCATAACGGACGATGTTGCGAGTCCTGCGCCTCCCCTAAATCCCCTTCACTCGCAATGGCCCAGTACTTCTCGTGTTTACCGGTAGGGTCTCCCACGAGACAGACTCACAGCACCGAGATATATCCCTTTCTCCCATGGTAGCCCCTCGAATTCCGTATGTCCTTCCATTCCCACCGCCCCCAATCCACCCCAAAAACGCTACAACGCTCTCCGCAGCTATTAATGCAGTGACCGGCTTTCTGGAATCACGCAACATCGTCATCCTCACAGGTGCTGGTATTTCTGTCGAAAGTGGCCTGGCAGACTACCGTGGCGAGAAGGGGACCTACAGACTGAACCGGAGTTACCGGCCAATATTCTATGAGGAATTTGCGGGGAATCATGAAGCTCGGAAACGGTGCGGAAATATATTACACGCCCCCACCCGTTCACTCCCCAAAGCCACCCCCGAACAAAGCTTACGAATTGAATTGCGTATGAGCAGGTACTGGGCGCGGAGTTTCCTCGGGTGGTCCATACTGGAAAAAGCGAAGCCGAATAGAACACACAAGTCGATCTCGATACTGGGAAAGCAGGGGGTGCTGAATCACGTAATCACTCAAAGTCCTCACCCTATCTGCCCTTGCGGTTCTCGTCCTGGTCTCGTTCTGATGGAAGAACTATAGACGTTGACTCTCTCCACCACACCTGTCACCCCCACTTGCGAACTACGGAACTGCATGGCACTCTCCGAACACTCACTTGTCTAACCTGCCGCTCCTTATACCCACGCGTTGAATTTCAGAAAACCCTCGCAAAGTTAAACCCCAAATGGGCTGAATTTCTATATACCTTTGGGGAAGCCGGGATCTCCGACAGGGATTACCGCCGGGAAGCAAACATAAACACGAACCCTGATGGCGATGTAGACGTTCCCGGAGCACCGTATACAAAATTCCGCTACCCACCTTGTCCAAAATGCCTTAATTCAAATGACATCAAGGTCTTAGTCGACGAGCAAGGATCGCATAGGCCGAGCGGGCAGTTGGCAACAAACGGGGTGCTGAAGCCCTCTATAACGTTCTTTGGGGAATCTGTGGCGCCGGAGGCCAAAGTAGAAGCGGAAGAAATGGTGGATAAATGTGGAGGTATACTTATTGTTGGGACCAGTTTGGCAACGTATTCTGCGTACAGGCTCGCTAAGGCTTCGCATGATGCTGGGAAGGATGTTGGGATCGTAAATTTGGGAGGGGTCAGAGGAGAGGATTTTTTTTTCTCGAAGGAGGGTAAAGGGAAGAGGCTTAGGGTTGATTTTGGTGCTGGTGATATATTGGGAGGTGTTGTCAAGAATTTCGGGGGTGAGGTGGTCGAGAAAGAGGATGGTGAAACTCCTGTTCGTGGGGGTGGGACTTGGGGGGTAGAGAGGTGAGGATCAGTATTTGTTTATATCTGCTGTAGACAGATATAGTTTTAGAACCAAGGGATAGAATGTGGGATTCGGATTATTGAGTTCGAGTCGCTGTGCCCAAGAAAATAGTAGGTCTAAGAGGTGTTGCTAGAGCCCTAGGGTTAATCAAGTTAATGCTAAGGCCCTTGGTTAGAGTTCTGGACGAGATTCTTCGCATGATGTTTGGCGCTGTTGAAAAGTCTCCTATTGTTTTCCACTACTTTTTTCTACAGCATGGTCGAGGAGGAAATACAATACCTTAAATTTATAACTTGTATGCCAAGGAACTCGTATGATGCGAGCGCGAGAGTAGGATGAGGCTCGGCGAGACCTCTTTAGGCCTCCCCATCCAGTTCTCGAGCTATGCTCTTCCCAAACGACCTTCCACTACCGGTACTCCTGTAATACCTCCAAGAAGCCCTCATCCTAAAGCATGCGCTATGGGGCAAAATATTCGTCGAGCGACGGCAAGCGATAATCGGAGTGTCAGTACGGCGTCGCTCGATGACGTCTTGGCAGATCCAACGCACAGAACAAGTCAACAGACCGCCGGGTCCCACCCAATTCCGCATCGCCCAGCCTCCCCCCCGACGTCCTCCGTGACCACCGCAATGGCGACCTCACCAACTCAATACATCTCTGCCCTCTCACTAGCTTCCTCTCCCTCCCCCTCCTCCCACCGAGCACCACCTCAATCACAATCGTCCGATAAACCGACACCCTCGTATAGATCACTCTTGAAGTCCCACCGCCGCTTAGAATCCACAATCGCAGCCCTCCAATCCCAACTTAACGAAGAGAAGCGCTCAGCGGCTTGGTGGAAGAACCGAGTCTGCGAACTAGATGCTCGGTGTCGTAGCATCGATGTCGACCTTGCGCGCGTAACCAAGGAGAAGCACATACTTGACAGGGCCGTCGCGAAATTTCAAATGCGGGAGCGACTCGTTCCGCGAATGATAGAGGCGGCGGCCCAGACGGATGAGGATGAGGAAGGTGGGGAGAATGCGACGGAGAGGCGGGAAGGGGAAAACCGGAAGGATCTTGTTATTAAGGCGCTCGTTCAGATGGTTTGGAATAAACGGGCAGAGTCTATGCCACTTTCTACCAGCGTGCCCGCTGGATGCGAGTGCGATGCTGCAGAGGTCCTCAGGAATCTATTTTCGGAACCGCCCAATGCGAGTGTAGCCGCGGCTGGTCCTTCGGCGAGAGCACTGGAGGAGGAGACGGAGGACGAGGGGGCGGGGGATGATCCGCTAAAGAGGATGCTCCGCACCCGCGGGGGACTAGGCAAAGCACGGACCACAGGAGCTCTAGATGGGAGGGATAGTGGAAGAGCACCGTTTGTAGAGAGCCCGCCACATCCTCACCCTGAGGCGGCCTCGAAAGCGCGGCAGGAGAAGAAGGAAGCACTCAAGATGCGGCTTTGGGCTGCGCGAGAGAGAGTGGATGGGCTTCGAAAGGAGAATGGAGTGTTGGAAGAGTTACTGCGGGAAGGGTCGGAGGCTGATAGGAATCCCATCGCGGAGGGGTATGGAGATGAGTTTGGCCATGATTAGTTTATTTGCGTAGCTTTTTGGATTAGGATTTGTTTTCTTTACCCCTTGTTATAGCTAGCGGGTGTTTTGTACTGTACAAGATTTGCGCCTCCTGTATGTTATTATGCCTTGGGATGAGATAAGGTTGTATTTCTTTCTGACGGTGTGATCTTTGTGGCTTCAATACATAATTGCTCCGAGGAGGGGATTTCTCTCATTTTACGATAAATAGCTCTCATATTATACCTGTAAACTATCTACAATTTCGGGTTAGAAATAGCACAGATAGCGCATTGGTGTAGCGCTATGCAAGATGACTATCACTGCAACGGCCCTCATTTAAAACCTACAATTTATTACGTGCTAATGTACTTCTGGGCCGTGTGTAGACTACTAGTACAGAGGTAGCTCACCCATTACCACTCGTAAGCCAGAGCTAGCAGATATGTTGGAAAAAGGGAGTAAAGGACCTACCATAACTGAATACCAGTGGTAAATACTCGAGTGGGTGAAGGCTCAAGCTATTTGTTTTTTCAAAAAAAAACCTAAAACATGATGCCGAATCCACATGTGACGGATCCGACCATGTTCGGGTCCATGCATTAATTACTGAGTAAGACTAGTACCGGTGTTCCTTGGAAGAGGTATAATACCGGTAGACAGATACATGCGGGTATCGACAGGCGGTACTGTACTCGTAATGTCCTGACGTTTGTGAACACAACTGCTATTGCATAACGCCAAAATTCAGCTTTTTTGCGCGGATCTTGGCATCATGCAATAGCAGTCGTGTTCACAAACGTCAGGACATTACGAGTAGCTTTTTGTGTATGATACGACGATCTGTGTTTCCAATCCAGCGGCCATGGCCTGATACTGTATTAACCCGATAAATTGGGTTGTCTCTGTGCAACTACTAATCTCTGTTTTGAAACAAAAGTGCCCTAGAAAGCCGAGTAATGAACTAAAAAGGAAGGGGAAGATTGATATAACTGCTGTCAAGAAACCTCAAGCCCCTGTTCACCTACCATCTTCTCCAAATCTGCTTGTCTTGGGCGATTAAGCTCTGCCAAGGCGCTACTCGGTTTCTCGATTTAATACGGGTAATACGGTATGCTGTTGCTTGGGTTCTTCAGGATAGAGATAAAACTTGTGTTGAGTTCTTGCCGTAGGATCGGTTGCCCCGTTGTCTTACTTGTACCATGGTCAAAATCCTCTATCCGAGTAATACCCACATACCGGTATGGCTCAAGTCATGGCGAATGCTCTGTTTCTGGTGGGGGGTTTTGCTTTCGTAGTGCCTGGCTATTTGGTCAAACACATGCTAACTTTCCTCTGCACCACGGACCCAAACTCCCTCCCGAGACTTGCATCTGTGCAATGGGGAAATTGTCTCTTCTTATCAAGGGTTTCTCTAGTATGATATATCTAAGTGGGCCTCTGTGCAGCCATAATGTTGAGTAGCCTTGAAAATAAATGTTGTTTTAATCCGGCCCCCTCTGCTCAGGTCGCCGGGTTGGAGTTATGCCTTCCTGGATACGCCACCGGCAAATGAAACGCAGCTCCAATCTAGTAACTTGGGTACAGTACAATGCACAGAGTATCACTCGATGGTTGAAGAGTTTTCCTCGGGATAATTCGGGAACTAAGAAAATACTGGTATTCAGCTCATCCCGGAAGCAGGATCCCTAACCAGGGCATGCTTAAGCCACAAACGCAAGCATCAACGGAGCGAACGGAGTCCGTGACAATACACGGGCACATCTTGGGGGAGTCGGCATACTGAGGTGTTGGTTGGGTGATGCCCGAATTTATTTTCCCGAGGATCAAGAAGCCTCTCTATGATCATGATAGGATCAAGCCAGATTGTGACCAAACGCGAAGTCTCGTAGATCCTTGTGTTTAGTGCTAGTCGAAGATTCCACTCGACTACTATTGGCCAAAGAGAAATTTATCTTGGTTCACTATCGATGAATTTCAAACATGCAGTCAACCCGTGTTTTGCGGTGGAGGGAGTTTTAAAGAAAGCCTTATCCTGCGTGGCCTCTCTTATCTGCTTTATGCTGGGGGGTTTGCCGTTCCAAGTAAAGTGAGAGTCCATTTACAAGAATCACATGTCAACGGGAAGCGAGGGAGGATTGGCCAATCATATCCGCCCCTCCTTCATACTCTCACATGCCAGAGGAAACGTCATGTTCTCTTTATCATGGCCATGGATCCCCTCCTTCATTTGATTGTCTTCAGCGGAGGTCTGGCTCTATCGCACTCAGCCGTTTACCATAACCCCGCTACCAACAGATTACCGTACCGTGCACCAAGAACTCATCACCACCAGCTCATTTGGACTTTTGTCCGCTGTGACATCACTAACACTGGCGTCGGAGCACCCCCACTCGCCGAAACGGCCTCTTTCAAAACAGTTTCCCACCCACCTTCTATCGTTCCCACTTTTCTTCTCCTCCTTTGATCTTGTCATAGTATCTTCTTCGAGAAAACGGGGCACAATTCCCGTCAGCATTAACTCAGAACCCGATCTTCGAATTCTGATGGCACCACATGCCGAACCCTCTCCTCCACCATCGCCTGGGCACGAAAAGCCCGCTCCAGCTTACACCCACTCTACGGGTACGATTGCACACTTGCGGCGATACCAGCTCGCACAGGACGTTGGTAGTCTCATGGAGGACTACGCTCCCAACGCCCTCACAGCGACCATAACCAGCGGGGCAAGCATAGCAGCCTCCCTTGTGCCCACAATGATCCTTTCGAAAGCAGATAGCATTGGGGACTCACTGCTTGCACAAGTTGATCAAACCTTCCCCTCTCTCCCATCCATGCCACTCTCTAGCCTTACCAATCCACCAAAACGCATTTTTGAGAAGACAATTGTCAACCCCATATCTGCTGTGAATACTGCCACAAAGGTTTACATTGATAGCACACGCTCTGCAATCGCCGAGTCTCGTAAGAGATTTTGGAAAAGTATATCAAGGATTTACAGGGAGAGCGTCTCTCCCCCATTGGCAAACTTGACGAACCCACACTTGGAGGCGATAAACAATAGAATATCTGAGTCTCTCGGCTCTGCCGCGCCAGAGTGGTACAGCGAAGCCCTCACTGAGTCGCCTGATGTCACCGCCGAGCCAAAACCGGAATTCGAAAAAACATTTGAACTGTTTCAAACGGTCGTCTCGCAAGCCCGACAGCACGTTTTCGTTCCATCCAAAGACCAGGCGGCAAATACGAAAGAAGACATCGTAGACGGTGGTAGCCAGATGAGGGCGGAAATCAAGAGATCACCAAGTAGGATTCGTGGCAGTGCGGAGCACCTGATGAAGGTTTACAGAGAAGAAGCTAGTCACGAGAAGGAGAACGGAGTAGCCGCGGGAATGAGGGTTGGGCTAAAAGTCGGGGAGAGGATTGCTGGAGATTTTGTGGGGATCGGAATCGTGGCAGTTGCGGCGGGTGTTGGAGCAGCGTGGGGAGTTTTGGACGTCGGGAGGGAGAAGTTGGGTGTTTGATTTCGGATTGACCTTCTCTAGCTAGAGGCTGCGCAGGTCTCTCTTCTTTTTTGTCTGGTATGGTTTTCTTTTTTCGTCTAGTTATCATACATTGGATTCGGCACTTGTGGTTTTTGATTTTGATTTTAGTTTTCCCCTAGTTACAGTGTAATGTGGTAGATCGACGCCACCCAGAGAAGCATCGGTAGCCTTTATGCTTGCTTACTTGATAAAGTGGGATGACAAAAATCCCGGGCTATTGGCTGTTTTATAACTTGCTAAAAGCAGCTATCTTCAGGGACTGGCAACACTACTAGACTAAGAATTTTCCAAGAGCTCTGAGCATTACGGGAATAGCTACGGTACGGCCATAGAGCTAGCTAATACTGGAAATGATGGCGAGGTCCTACCCTCTTGCCAAGTAATCCTTCCCACGAGCCTACCGGCCTCTGCACAACTGCCAGAGGTCGGATGCCCACAGGAGCGTTGTATCTTGGGCTGTCTCCATGCTTTCATCCCCTTCCTCATTGCTTCCTTCCTCCATCTTGCTTGCCAATCCTCTTCTCTTTTCCTCCTCTTCTCTCACTTGCTTTCCCTTTTCTTCCTATCTATGTTGTAAATCGAGGTGAATAAGAGATAAAAGGATACGGTGACTTGTAGCTTTCTAGATGGATAAACCGCTCCTTTAAATACATAAAGGCTCCATCAGAGATGCCATACGACGATATATACGGTAGACATCTCTATGACACAACTTGTGGTATGTAAGTTGGATGACGGTATCCAACAATTTGCTGCTGTGTGGCTATGAGACCAGAGGGATGATTAGTAGGCAATGTGAACTGGTTGATTGATGACTAAAAATATGGCGGGAATAGGAGCGACTGCATAGATCAGGTAATAGACAATGAAGACCTCAAAAAAACACAGAACACAGCTAGTGTGGGCTGACAACCGAAACCGTGCCCCCCTGTTTGGATAAGAACCATAAGTACTTCCAGAATCCATGACTGGTTTGGACGAATTTAGTGCAAGGGAGAGCTTCAGCATTTTGCCTACCTGTACAGAGAGAGAATGTCTTCGACTGGAGGGAGGGGGTACCGTACCGGTGTGCCAGCCATAGGAGAGTTACGGTGTGGATATCCCTCGCTCGGTCATACCGATTCAGGCTTGGGAGGGGGAGGGGGAGTTAGAATGGCTGATAATACAGTAGTTCTGAGTTTAGCTTGCTCTTACAGCCGTGGGCGTGTGAGCAATGTAGGGAATGATAGATATAAAAGATGGGCATCTGGTAGTTCTACCCGAGCCACACTTGAACGATCCCCGGCGTAAAAAGTCCAAAGTGAAGGTTAATTTTAGCAGTGTGATAACGAGGACATATACAAGAGGCTGATACGGACTAGAGTCGAAAGGCTTCAGAAGAGTCCGTAATTAGAAAATTGAAGATTGCAATTGGTGTTTCTGTAACCCGCATACTCTTACTCTGAGCTCTGAATATCAGTCTAGAATTGTGGGCTGGGGGGAATCATAAACATAATGGCGGCTTTTTTTTGTTTTGGGGACGGGAATCCCGGTATGATATCTCATCTTTTCTAATGCATTACTATCAAGTTTTTCAGAAAATTTCCCCATCTAATGAAGATTCCGCTTAAATTTCGAAGAAGAAAGGTAATTATCGACCAGTTCCGATGGTCTAATAGCTAAGGAACTGGTCCGTACTAATCTGAAACAGGGACCACTATGTGTTTGAATCCCGGACTAGTGGATGTAGTTGGGCATTAAAAAAGATGCCCAGCGAACCACTTTTTGCTGGTTTGGGGGTTGAGCTCGGTTGAAGCCCTATCTACCAAGTAATTCGGTATTTGGGGGGGATCATGAAAGTGGGAAGAGGAGACCAAAGGGTGGCTGGTGTGCTTCAATTAGTGAAATGATTTTCTCTCGTTCTTTGGCCTGCAGCATTATCCATTCTGGCCGGCTCAATACCTTCTGGCATTGGAAGATTTATGTCTAAAAATATCTTGTGAAGCTTATGGTAACATTTTAGTTGATATTTTGAACTAACTCTGTAGCGCCCTAGGAATGCGGCTATAAAACCCTCTTTCTTGAATTCGTAAATGCATAAACGAGTATAGGACATAGAAGAGCCACAGAGATGCCACTCAAGGTTTTAGATTGAAAATGTCACCATGAGCACCACAGCACATATCCTTACCCTTCAAGAAGAACTAAACCCCCTAGGTAGCAACTGGGAAACCCCCTCGATGCCGGCGGATAGTAATCTTTATGATAAGTTGCACTTAGCAAGCGGAGATACTCCTATAGGAGCATTTTGTTAATCTATCATTATGAGGGTAATATATCGTGCCTGTCTGAGCATACTATGGACATTGAAAATAGCAGTTTAATGTTAGCACTTGGTGTGGAAGATGCCAGAACTCTAAGCCCGTAGTGGCACGCTCACGCACAGGCAGAGTGACGCGCAAGCTATGAAAAGTTTTCTCGCTGCCTGTTTTTCTTTTCCTTCTTATCTTTTCTCACTTCACTCCTTTCTTCCATACAGTTCACAACTTTCCTCAAGACTTTCCTTTTTGTAAACTTAACGTAATTAATTATGACCTTCATCTCCGCCTAATACAAGCTCTGTGTCTTCAATTGAGCCGTCCTACTCCGCTGCTTAAAACTCTCGCCGCTGATCGTTACCTCCGTAACGATTGTTTTTTTTGACAATGGACAATATCCTTATCCGAGTGCGAACCTATGATCTAGGGAATTTGGAATTTGGCACTGGGGCTTCCATGTGTTATCAGCTCGTCATATGATCGCCGCTGGGTTTAGAGAGCCCGCATATGGGCTAGTACCATTCCGGGAGATTCTGGGGTGAGCGGACTTCCCTGATGGATTAGGGTAGGGCTATGTTGTGCATCAGGAAAGCTATAAATGTATTGAAGGAAATAACTAAAACACTAGATGAAGGATAGTGAGGAAATACTAAGGGGGACTAAGAGGATAAGAGCCACTAGGGTTCTGATGTAAATAGAAGGGAAACATCAACAAAGCCTTTGTATAGATAAAGAAACCTCTACACTATACGTCCGATATGCTAGAGGCCGAGCGACGAGTGATGATCTATGATTTCATAATTTGGGAACTGGGTATATTGTCGGAGCTGTCTTGCTTTAGACGATTTCAGGCTAGCCCATCCAGTGGACTTGGGTCGTGGCTACGTCCCCCGCAGGCTGTGATAGGAGGACCATCCCCGGGAACCAGGGGAATTGTTTAAAAAGAACATCAAGCTGAAGCTATGCAAAAATAATGCTCCCCCGCGGGATAACTTACATCACGAACGTCGAGTCACAGTGGGCATTGGGAATTTGTTAGGCTCTCTGGTTCTTAGCTCCTGGTCATTCATGCCTAGGTATTCCAGGGCATAGAGAGCATCTATGTGTACTGTAGAGATCCATATTGTATACTGTACGCCCAATTATTAGGGGGCTAACTAAGTTCAAAATATTGTTTAGGGTCAAATCATTGTCAGCAGGAAGATTAGGGAGGACGGGTCACCTTTCGTGGAAGGCCCGATAGGTCTATACTGGGAAAGGCTGAAGTCCATTCAGGGTGCCTGTGCATATTCTAGTCTTTTGCTACCCAGATCTGAGATGAAGCCATTGGTGAAAAACCTATACCGAGATATCCAGATCTTATCATATACTGCTAAATGAAAGGGCAAAATTAATAATTTAATGTAAAGATTTACGAGGTATAATCAGATCCGTTACACTTAATTCTTCCTTTTGACCTATCACTTCCCACCTGCAAATAACGAACTTGTAGCATGCCTGGAAGGCCGGAAGACTAGGTAGAAGCAAGGAAAACGAGAGAGAGAGCGAAAAAAAAAAAGCTAAAAAATATCTCTGATGTGAATGAAAGTGCCAAAGAAAGCTTCCTGCGAGATCTCTACATTACTTGAAGATGGGAGTTATTGGACTGTAGGCGCAAGATCAGCTAAGTTACCAATGGGGCAAATAGCTTACAAATCGCTGGAGATCCTAAGGGGGCTGCAGTAGTATACTGTACTGTACTGTACATCGCTGGGTGCCCTTTGCTGACCTCGAGTGGATCAGGAGCAAAGCTTCCCTGTTAGGTCTTTGGACTAACAACGACCGTGTCGTTTATCCTCTTTGTACCTTTTCTTTCTTTTTTAAACTATTATACTGGAACGGAACGACATCAATCCTGACACAGCTGACATATAACTCTGAAAACTGCTCTCGTTGGCTGCCAATACCCAACGGGAGGGAGTTGTGTGGATCCTCCTGGAACAGAATGGCATCAACCCCGAATGAGTAGATGGGTGGAGCAGGGCGTCGCTCTCGTGAGTTACTTGGAATGGACATGTGGACATCGTTGATCCTATGTAAACTTGTTAAGCAAAACGAAGCCCTTGGGGAAAAAAGTTGATTAAAATCTATTATAGTAAACTACCCTTTTATTATGGCAAACGCTAAATAAAAAAATTAGCCTGCAATGCAGGTATCGGAAATTTTTATGCCTTCCTAGCTCCTGATTAGTGAAGCTCGTCGACTCAGGAAGAGTCCCTGAGAAGATAGGGGACTCAGTGCCATCTCTGATTCTTACCTTTAATCCACCTCTCCCACTTTTACCTCTGCCGCTTCCCTCCTAGCCCCATACGGTTCCGGGGATTTATCATATACATTGACGGGAGGGGGGGTCGCGTTGTAGATGTTGTCGTTTCGGACTCAGTTGTGTTGGGATTGATGTCGCCGCTCAAGCAGTAGCCTCACCACCCCTGGCGCCCCATCATGCCCATTATTGGTAGACCACAAGAGCGGCATTTGGCCATATTGGTTATGGATGTGTGGGGGGCTAACGTCGCTCCTTCCAGGTGCATCCTCATGACCTTGCATGCCCGTTCCTGGCGGCCCGCGGGGGCGGAATCCGGCCATATTCGTCGTCAGCTGTGTTAGGATTGGCGTTGTCTTGTTCTAGCAGCATCCTCACGACTCCCCATGCCCTTTCCTAGCGGCCCACGAGAGCGGGGTTCGGCCATATTTGTTGTCGACTATGCTGGGATCGACGTCGTTTCGTTCCAGTAGCACCCTCACTACCCCCTCATGTCCGTTCTCGGCAGCCCACGAGAGTGGCGTTTGGCCATATATGGTGTCAGCTGTATTGGGGTTGACGTCCTTCCGTTTCAGGAGCATCCTCACCACCCCCTCACGCCCATTCTCAGCAGCCCGCGAGAGCGGTGTTTGGCCATAAAGGGTGTCAGCTGTATCCGGACTGACGTCGTTCCGTCCTAATAGCATCCTCACTACCCCCTCATGCCCATTCCTAGCGGCCCACGAGAGCGGGGTTCAGCCATATAGGGTGTCAGCTGTGTCGGGGCCGATGCTGCTCCGTTCCAGGAGTACCTTCACCACGCCCTCATGTCCGTTCCTGGCAGCCCACGCGAGCGGCGTCAGGCCATAAAGAGTGTCAGCTGTGCTGTGACCGACGTCGCTCTGTTCTAGTAGTATCCGCACCACTCCCGCATGCCCCCTTCTAGCAGCCCAGGCGATTGCTGTGTTACCGTTGAAATCAGTTGCCCGCACATCCCATTTATTCAGCCCTAATAAAGCAACTGTTATCTCCACACATCCAAGGTATGCGGCACAGTGAAGCCCTGTAAATCCCCTAGGGCTGTCTTCCCGATCTAAAGGCCGATCACAAGAGCCCATCCCACATAATAACAGCATCTTCGAAGATATGTGCTTATCGTATCTATCGAGTAGTTCTAATGCAAACCTTTTCACACTTTCACTAGCTTCTCGCCTAGCATGTATTCCCCAGTAACAAGAAGCATATTTGGCAAAAGGGATGGTTGGTGGCATGGAACAAAGAGTTGGCGAAAAGTCCTTGACATGCTGAAAGTTGAGGTAAGTCAAACAGACCTCCGCAATCACCGAGTGGGGCTTAGGGAACAAGTCTGAATTGTAGGAGAGGTATTCTTTCAGGGTGTAGTGAACAAGGCGGACGGTAGACGAGGACTTCTCAACCGTGACAAGCCCCAGAGAGCATGCTAGTAGTGTTTCTATCGCCGGGATATTCCGAATATTCAGGTCAAGAGATACTTCTTCTACCCCCAGGGCGTGGCATAACTCGTCGACGTGTAATGGCCGCTCCGAATGTGATACCCACATTAGAACTTCCATACCGAGCTTTGATTGGCTTTTTGGTTGGGCCTTTACTCGGGATAGGGTTTCCGCGTAAGCATCGCCCAGGCCCTCCCCTTTAGTCATCTCGTCCAGCTTTTTCCTTCTCTGATGGAGGGTAACCTCGCCCAGGATTGCGTCCATGTTTAGAGAAACAAGAAGGAAACTTGAGATCACGGTTAGAAGGCAAGGACTCAGACTTATATTAAGAATATATTTAAGGTTCTTGATTACGTACATTTCTGAGATCTTTGCCGGAATGACTCTCATGATGTCCGCCCGCAATTCGTTGTCCATTGCTCTAGGATCGGTGTCACTGTCCAACCTCATTTCCAGATAACTCTTAATATCTTCTTCGGTAGGACTAACAGGTATTCTAACCGCCTTGCTAAAACATCTCACGATTCCGTCGTCGATATGAGGCCTCCCAGTGAGGAATATTCGTGTATTTGGTGACACCCGAGCGATTTCTCTCAGCGACTCAAGCAGCTCTCTTCTGTGTTTGGGCGCGGATTCGTCTAAGGCGTCGATGCATATGAATACCAGCTGTAGCGATGCAATAGTCGTCCTCAGAATTTCTACTAGATCGGGAAGTAGGAGGCCTCGACCGCCAAACTCTTTTTCGGCCTTCCGAAAAGCCTTCCGTATATGTTCTGGCATTCCTCCTCTATTAACTAGTTGCTTGAGGATGGCACCTAGCATATTTATGGTTGACTGTTCCTCCTGGGTAAGGAAATCGCAATAGAGTCCCGTGATAGCAATGCCTTCTCCCCCAGCCTGATCGCATAGGTTATCGATCACTAGAGAGCTATAATTTGCTAGTCGTCAGTGACATCCGTATTACCTTTCTCCAGACAAGAGGCCATCCTACCTAAGATATGTTTTTCCCACCCCTGGATTCCCGTAGCAGAACAATACTGGCTCAACGCAGCCACCTTCCTTATCACTCCATTTCCTGAACTCGACGGTCTCTAGTACCCAGCTTCCCACGCCATCGAGTCGGTCGATTCGCACACTGTGGTGCCTTTGCTGTGGCTCGAGTGGAGACAGCCACTGCAGAATCTGGCGCGCCTCGGCGTCTATTTCTGTAACGAGGTTGACGATATTGTTGCCGTTGAACGAGTTGACATTACCGGTGAATTGCGAGTGTCCTGACATCTACGTTATAGTCTATCCTATTTTCTGAATTCCTCTTTTTTGAGAAAGAAGAGGGATTGCGTGCAATGAGGGTCTGATAACTCTCGGAGTTCGAGGGAATCTTAAGGACCTGAAGAATGAGGGGTTGTAACTGGTAAGGCTCTGTTATTGCGCAACTATGTGTTGGTCCAATCATTATATAGGTGGTTCTAGGTTCTCGACGGACCCTGTTGGTCACTAGGTTTTGCTTGCAGATCGCCATTGGCGCTCAGAGCGAAAGGAAAAATGGCTAACTGGCCTCAAATGTCTGAGTGAAAAACGCCATTTTAATTGCATTGCTCCAGGAGCTCGTATTTTACGCACTGTAGGGTGCGACATTTGTCGTTTACAGTACGGTACTTGCATGGTACCGATACAGCAAAAACTCAATACTGGTGCCCAAACCAAGTGCTATGTCGTTGGCATTGCCTCCCTGGTAAGGTCTCATTTATTGTTTTTCAACCCTCTCAGATGGGCTGAGCACTCTTCCCTTTACTATGCTCTCTGCCTCTTTTCCAAAGTAGAGAATTCTCGACTAGCTAGCATACGGTTTGATTATCTGAAAGGGGTTTCATAGACAATACGACACTCGTGCTTCTCTGCTAAGATCGGGCCTCCCCATTTGTCCTGAATAGTGAAGCACCAGTTCTGGACCTTTGCAGCAGAGGCCCGTAGATCTGGGATGTAATCCTTAGTAGGGGCCAAAGTACAAAGCCATTCGGATGAGATCAGCGTGAGTCGAGCTAACTAGGCCTGCATTGGCTCACAGAGAGGCGAGAACGCTGTGACTCGAGTACACTAGTAGAACTCTTATAGCTTACTATGTGGAATGTAATGTTGTAAACCAACTAGTGTATGCCAGTTGGGTAGTCTAGTATAAATATATTGAATTATTTAAAATGATGAGCTAGATGATCGATAGAAATACTAACCAAGGACGTATCAGGGGATATATACATTCCTACACAATTAACAGCTCTGGAGACCAGAGGGATTTCGACGAACCATAAAGAATGGGATGCAAAGAACTCACCTGCGATGATGCATGTAGCTTAAGAGAAACACCAAGAAACTAAACAATTCAGCATCATCCCGAATGATCAAGATAACTAATCCCTCAACCCCATGGGATATCCCGGGGGGTATCACAAAAAAAGGAAAAAACTGAACCAAAATACCATACAAGTGCCCAATGGTAGCCAGTGTGAAGGAATCTTCCGCAGACCAACCCCAAAGCCTTGTTGCCTAACGACATGTGAAAACAAGCCTTGGCCGCGTACTTCAAAGGCAACCCAATGCTTCTTTCCCGAAGTGCTCGGGCTGTGTTAGGGTGGAATTTTAGGAGGTTTCTAAAGCCCCCTTCAGTTCGTTATCATCGTTAAAAGGATCCATTCTCGAGCTTATGGCAAGGGCATAAAACAGGAAGAAAGTGCTTCGGACTTTCCCTGTAAGACCCTGCTAGAGAGCTGGTAGTGGACGCCCCACGACAAGTGAAGGTGTGAATCGAATCTTGGCAGTGATTTAGTAGCCTAGTGAGCTACTAATGCTGTCCGCATGGGTCGCGTGCCTAAGGACAACAAAGCTGTAGCACATCTTTTTCTTATCGGAAGCACGTGACGAAGATATCGATCGGCCCCACAGATACGGAGGTATTACAGCGTGTGAGTTTTGTAGGCTCCACAAACGAGGTCTGCCACCTTCACCCCCTGTGTAACCTACAAAACTTGCACGCTGTACTGTACCTCCGTAAAGGATGACTGCGGGGTATACATGGAGCGCACTTGCCATACGCAAGGAAGCTGTTTATGATACCAGTACTGTACTGTACTAAGAACTACCGCATCTACTGATGGAATTCTCTAACTCTGTCCCAGGATGTATTATTTCCGGCCCGGTAAGACATCGTATTGCTCAGATTTGGGCCTAAACAATGTTCAATCTAATATTCTTTAGCGTGAACAAACCTAACCGATAGTGGGTGGAAAGATCTTGGTTTCCTCGCCACCAAAAGTATCTGGCATTGCATGCCTTTATCAACCATCCTCAATCCAAATAAAAGTGTATTCGTGATTAAATCAGCCTAGGATATCGATGAGAATTTATCTCCTGACAGTTTTTTTTATAGTATTAAAAGAATCTTGTCAAGAATAGTTGGAGGGATGTTTGGCGGCTGGCTAACTGGGCCTCCCGATTTTGTATGAGCTCCATACAAAATATATATCTAGATAATTTTGGCCATAGTGTCATTTGTCAGTGATAACTTTTGATTAATAGAACCTAAGAGCACAAAAAGGCTATCATGGGTCAAGCAGGCCGAAACACACTATAACACGAAATAAGAGGACCGCCGATCATCCAATACTATGCCAGCTCTAAGGTATTCTCAGCACCAGACCGCTTCGAGTCACCATGTGTTTCGGCTCGCCGTGGCCTGCCTTACAATCAAATTTCATAGAAAGTTCCTACTAGTAGCAGGAATTGCTACTATTGTTTACTCCATAAAACATGTTCATTGAGCCCACGAAGTGGAATACCTTTGTGCAAAAGCTGGGGGGTGTCGAGATCTTCTACCTGCAAGTTGGGCTCCGACAGGGGCGAAAAGAATTGGAAAACTTAGGATGGCTAACAAGGACCCACGTCGATCGACAGATAAGGGTGAGTCCCTGGGCTGGTGGGGGCGCAAACCCTCAATAATCACCATAGCTATACGAGTGAGGCTAACATATCATGTTAGGGGCTGTTTGGGATGGTGACGTCCAAGTTGTAAACCCACTCAAACTGGAGTTTGAAAGCTGTGGTTTAAGTGGTTTCCCTATTGGAAATGCTGCTCGGCATGCTAGAGTTTCCTTTATTTTCATGAATGCGCGGAGGTTAAGAAAGATGCTTCATTGATGGATGGATACAAGAATGGGGAGCATGGAGGCTACGGAAATGAAGGAAGTCTTTTTCATGCATTTATTTTGTTCAGGGATAACGCAGAATGTTTCCTTCTTTTGTTTCTTTGAGGGATAGACAAAGTGATGAGGAGACATGTGTGGAAGGAAGTGGAAATGAGTGGTGATCGTGGGAAGGCTGAGGAGAGAAAGCATTTTGTTTTTCATATATACACCTGTTATTCCCATTAGTTTAGCGAGTAAGCCAAGTACGACGAATAGACCTATCCTGCTCGCTATCGTTATCCTCTCTCCCACTATTGCCCTTTCGGTGCCGTATTTGCTCTTATTTTTTTAATTCCCAAACTCCACTTTGGGTTATATGTGTTGCCAAACACCTCTGGTAAGTTGTCAAAGCTCCAGCAAAAAAGTAGATTAGAAATCAGTGGAGGAGGTTAATTTCTAACAAAGTGACCTTAATGTGATGATAGTGAGCAAAACCTGTGCTAAAAGTAGAATTTATTAATTCAATATTAATCTATGATACAAAAACATTTTTCCGAAACTGGGCACAGCCAAATACACCAACCCACTCAAACTTCGCCCCGCCAAACAGTCCCTTATAATGTCAACTCTCAGTTTTGGCGCCTGGTTGGTGTCCTTGCGCATCGTACTCTATAACTGCCGTGGGTACCGAGGGTAATAGTAAGCTAGCTTTGGGAGTGGGTTCTTAATCTAGTTTCCCGCTCTTAACGTGCCGCTTCTGTCGGGCCCCCAATACATATAGAAAGGCTCTAGCAGTGCTTTACGGGCGGCGTGTGCTTACAGAACCGGCGAGGAAGGGCGATCGGAAGGAGGGAAATATTTAGCAGGGAGGACACGATGTGTTAATTTTGACGTCCAGGAAGGATAGGGGGGAGAAAAGGCTACGATGTCTTGGGTTATAATAGAATGAAAGGGTTATCTTACAATACAGTGAGCGGGCACAAAAAAGAAACAAAGTGTTAAAAAAAGAAAAATAGACAAAGCCCTTTGAATGATGCGCTATCCTGTAAACTCTTCTCCGTTAATTCCTCCGGTGCGCCCACTTAGATGTCTGTATCTGTTTTTTTTTCTATATTTATGAAGCTTCAATCCGCCTCTCTCTTAATATTATGCAGTCACAGCCTAAGATAAGCAATAATACAAGTAAATGCGAAGCCGATAATTAATAGACGTGGGATAAGTTAGCCCCTATGGGCATGAGAGAGGAAAGACAAATAAAAAGGGTGCATGGGCAGAGAGGCTAGAGAAGCATCAATGGGCCACTGACGTGTAGAGGTCAAACAGGACCCGAGAAATGCGGCGAGAAGTTCTAAAGTAGATAAGGTAATTTGAAAGAAATAACAAGGCGGCGCGACGTTCGAAGAAGATGACCTAAAGGTTGGAAGTCTGCGATAACTTGCCAATCTATATAAAAATGACTGTCTGTGGTAGGCTGAGGATTTTGTTTCGCTAAGTTTGTTCTACTGCTGGGAGGGCATCAATGGGGAGAGAAAGGCCGGGTTCTATCCTTTGACATCAAAACATCCGCGCCCTTTTGAAAGGGGGTTCAGATAGCTCGGAGGATTCGGGAGAGAAGAGTTCTGCCGATAGAAGACTTGTCGCATATCTGGGAACTAGAGTGATTCGCCCCCGCAACAACTTAGCAGTTCCCTGATGTCCATTCCAGGTAGCCCACTGGAGAGGTGTTCGGCCATATTCATCGTCAGTTGTGTTGGGGTTGGCGTCGCCCCGTTCTAGCAGCATACCCACGACCCCAATATGGCCTTTCCCGGCAGCCAGAGAGAGCGGTGTTTGACCATAGTGGGTATCAGGGGTATTGGGATTGATGTCTCTCCGTTCTAGCAGTATCCTCACGACCTCATTATGCCCATTCTCAGCAGCCAACGAGAGCGGCGTTTGGCCATATAGGGTGTCTAAGATGTTGGGCTTGACGTCGCACCGCTCCAGCAGTACCTTTACGATCTCTTGATGCCCATTCCTAGCAGCCCAAGATAGCGGTGTTCGGCCATATCGGGTGTCAGGTGCGTCGGGATTGATGTCATTCCTTTCTAGCAGGATCCTTACGCCCCACTGATGCCCATTCTCGGCAGCCCACGAGATCGGTGTTTGGCCATATAGGGTGTCAGGGGTGTTGGGATTGACGTCGGTCCACTCGAGCAGTATTTCCATGACCCATTCATGCCCATTTCCAGCAGCCCAGGAAAGCGGTGTTCGGCCATATTTGTCAGCTGTGTTGGGATTGGTATCGTCCCGTACCAAAAGCATACACACGGCCCCCTCATGTCCATTCCCGGCAGCCCACGAGAGCGGTGTTCGGCCATATTTGTCGGCTGTGTTAGGATTGGTGTCGTTCCGTCCCAGCAGTATCGCCACCACTTTCTCGTGCCCATTCTGGGCGGCGCATAAGAGGGGTGTTTGGCCATCTAGGGTGTCAGGTATGTTGGGATTGAGGTCGCTTCGTTCTAGCAGCATCTCTACCACCTCCCCGTACCCAGCCCAAACGGCCCACGAGAGCAGTGTTCGGCCATATTCGGTATTGACTATATTCGGATCGACGCTGTTCTGTTCTAGCAGCATCCCCACCACACCCTCATGTTCATTTTCGGCAGCCCACCAGAGTGGTGTCCGGCCATATTCGTTGTCACTAGCGTTGAGATTGATGTCGTTGCGCTCAAGCAGCATCCTCACCACCCCCTCATACCCCTTCTCGGCGGCCAACGAGAGCAGTGTTCGGCCGTGTTCGTCGGTTATGTTGGGATCGATGTCATTACGTCCCAGCAGCATCTCCAAGACCCCCTGATGCCCAGACTCGGCAGCTGCCGAGAGCGGTGTTGCGCCGAGCTCGTCCTCAGGGGTGTTGGGATCGACATCCTCCCGTTCCAGCAGCATCCTCACGATCCCCTTATGCCCACTATCGGCAGCCCACCAGAGTGGTGTTCGGCCATATTCGTCAGCTGTGTTGGGATCGACGTCGTTCCGTTCTAGCAGTATCCTCACGACTCCCTCATACCCATTCTCGGCAGCCAACGAGATCGGTGTTTGGCCAAACTCGTCCTCAGGAGTGTTAGGATCGACATCGTTCCGTTCTAGCAGTATCCTCACGACCCCCTCATGCCCACTCTCAGCAGCCCACCAGAGTGGTGTTTGGCCATATTTGTCAACTGCGTTGGGATTGACGTCATTGCGCTCAAGAAGCATCCTCACCACCTCCTCATGCCCATATCCGGCAGCCCACGATAGAGGCGTTCGGCCATATCGGATGTTGCGGTTCGCGTTGAATGAGTTGATATTACCGCTGACTTGCTGGTGCCCCGACATCTATGCTTTAGATGATTTTATCTGAATTCCTTTTTGAGATAGAGATAGAGAAGGATCATGCGTAATGAGAATCTGACTTCTCTTGGGGTTCGAGGGAAGAAAGAGGGGTTATACAAGGCTCTGGTGTTGCACAAGTGTGCGCTGGTCCAATCATTATTGGTAGTGCCGAGAAGGAACTCCATGCGCCCTGTTCACCAATGGATCTTGCCTTCAGACCTGCCCTGTGGGCCCCAGATCGAAAAAATGTTCCACTGACATCTAATGTTTGAGTGGAGTAACGTACTCGAGTACCGGTACTTGACGGCGTACCGAGATATACGGTGTTTCGAAACGCCCTATGACCACAAGAAAATATCGCAATCAAGAATTCGGGATCGCTATCGTTGTGACGAGCTTGTTAACCGTGACAATAACCAGATTAGAAAACATGAGATTTCGCAAATATTAAATAAAGTTAGGATAAGGTTTTGTCGGCTGATGAGGTTTATTATGGTTGCAATCACAACTATGTATCATACTGTTTGAGTCAAAAATATCATACGGGCATTGCGCCCGGCGCTCAGTATTGTAGAGCACCGTGCTCGAGTATTTCGTGTAATACTTATCCAGTAAAATTCTCATCGGACTACTGCCCCTACACTCGCATTTTTAATAAAGTTAGCGTCCTGCCGCTTTTTACCTTTCTAAGTCCGGGGAGCCTCTAATCGTGCCAAGGTTATGCAGTCAAGCTATGCACAATTGGAAAGTTGAAAAAAATTTCAGGTCCCACAATATCCCCCCCAAAGTATCTTACTTTATGGACATTTATCAACCACCCACAGTACAAATAAAGATATATTAGTCATTTAATTAGAGTAGGATATCCATGAGAATCTAGCCCATAATAATTTATGTTGGTGTTAAAAAGTCTTGCGGATAATGGGTGAGGGAGTTTGGTGGCTGTCCGGAGATGTATTAGAGCTCACTGACGTACTTGCGCACAAATTAAATTCTGATGCTGAAAGAAAAAAAAAGAAAAAAAAAGAAAAAAACTCCCAAATTTGAGGCTTATTGCGCCATGACTTTGTCCACAAATGAAATGTCAATGTATTTTTACCTCTCACGGTACTTCAGATTCTATATGAGGGCACCACATGGAGGAATCCCACCACCCGTTCTTTAGCAATCCCTTCTGGGGAATTCTCGGCTTGATCTAAAAGGCTTTAGTCCAAGGCTGCTACTCTGGACTAGGTTTGGGCAGTTGGGCTTCGGATGGCTGTAGGCAGGCCTCTACTTCTACTTCATCTCTACTCTGTGGCAATATTTTCAAAATGGCCACCGCTTTATGCCCTATTTTACTCAAGAAGGCACCTGGCTCTTAAGCTCAATATTAAAAGATAAGCTTCATTGGCATTTTCGGGTGCTAGGGCAAGGCTCCCACAACTAGCTCCTTGCCTATCCAAATTGGGCTGTTACGATCGGCTTGGGCTTATGGGTTTTTACGGCCAAGTGAAAACCTGCATTAAGGTGAAGGAAACCCCTTAGTATCGGGGGAGTCACGATACGGCACTGACAATTATCTCTAAAGGAGGCTCTCGAGACTTCAGAGGAGGTACTATAGAAAGGTTCGCCCGTTCCGTTTGTAGCTAGCATTTGACCTTGGACTTGCCCGGTTAGCCTCACGGTGGTGTGGAGGCCTCGCACGAGCATGCTTTTGTCTAGCATTTACGAGTACAGCCGTTCACGCGAGCTATTCCGACTAGTTTACACGAGTGATTATCTATGATCGCGTATACCTCTGAAAAAGGCTAAGCTGCCCGGCACTGACGGCCTAGATAGTAAGGACTTCTAGACATAGAAGTTCATAGTGAGATCAACGGTTGAAATCCGCTTCTAGCATAAGCTCGTGCATAGGCTGTGGGGTGCGTATGACTAGCGGCCGGGAGTTAAGGTTTGAGATAAGGATGTATATTCTCCAATTAATAGCACAGAAACATATAAGATTAGTATGTCGACCTTCATTTTTAGTACTTAGCTGAAGTTATTAGGCGCAGTTCTCTACCGCTGCAGCGGGCACAGTACTAAGGGTGCTATAGCAAGACGGCTGTTAGAGTGGGGCTTGCTTAGTTTCCCATGCTTAAGGTGCCCCTTCTATCCGCCTTCAAAGACATAGAAGAGCACCCGCAAAGCGTCTAGAGGAGCTTGTAGTTACAAAATCAGCGAAGGGTGAGCTGGAGGAGGGGTACATTTAGCGGGGAGGGCACTATGGGTTAATTGTCATGTTCAAGAAAGCTAGCGGGAGAAAAAGACAGTGATTCCTTTGGTGTTGATAAGGGGAAAGGCTATAATACAGCGAACGGGCGAAAAAAAAAGCGGTAGAATAGAGAAAAATAGACAAAGCTTTGGGAAATCACGCGCCATACAGGTAAGCCCTTGCCCTTTGGCTCCTCCGATGCACGAACTCGGATGTGTGTAGTATGTGTTTCGATATCTAATTTGTTTCTATATCTGTGAGGCTTCAATCCAGCCCGGTTTCAATACAACACAGTTACTAAGTTATACAATAATACAAGCAAAATACGGGGCCGATAATTAATACACGTAGAATAACGTAACCAAGTGGGTATGAGAAACAAAAGGCGAATCGGAAGGCCGTGTGTACAGAGGAAGGGAAGTATAGAAGAGCACCAATGAACAGTGGATATATACAAAATTGGTTAAACCAAACCTAAAAAATACAACAAGAAATATCAAAGGAGATCGGGTAATTCGAAAGTACTAAGGAGACAACAAGACGTTCCAAGGAAATGGTCCAAATGCTAGAAACCTGTGATAACTTGTTAATTCGTATATAAAGAACTGAGTAGTAGGCTGAGGATTTTGTTCCGTCAAATTTGTTACTCTAGGGGGAGGGCATCTCAAGTAGGTGGATGGTGAAGCGGCGAGTTCTATTTTCAGGTATCAAAACTTACGCCTCCTTTTGGAAGGGGGTTCAGGGAGCCTAGACGGCTCGGGAGGGAAGAGTTCCATTGATGGAAGACTTGAATCAGATCTGGGAACCAAGCCCGCCCGCTCCTGCAGCAAAGTGGCAATTCTTTGATGCCCATTCCTGGAAGCCCAATGGAGAGGTGTTCGGCCATATTGGGTGTCGGCTATGTTAGGATCGATGTCGTTCCGTTCGAGTAGCATCCTTACCAGCTCCTCACGCCCGCTCTCGGCAGCCAACGAGAGCGGTGTTCGGCCATATTGGACGTCAACTTCATTGAGATTACTGTCGCTCCGTTCCAGCAGCATCCTCGCGATCTCCAGATCCCCATTTCTAGCAGCCCACCAGAGCGGCGTTCGGCTATATTTAGCGTCAGCCGTGTTAGGACTGACGTCGTCCCGTTTCAGCAGCATCTCCACCACCCCGTAATACCCCCTCTGGGCAGCCCACGAGAGCGGTGTTCGGCCATATTTAGTGTCGGCTGTGTTGAGATCGACGTCGTTCCGTTTCAGCAGCATCTCCACCACCCCCTCACGCCCGCTCTGGGCAGCCCACAAGAGCGGTGTTCGACCATGTTGGGTGTCAGCTGTGTCGGGATTGATGTCGTTCTGTTCCAGCAGCATCTCTACTACCTCTTTGTGTCCACTCTCGGCAGCCCACGATAGCGGTGTTCGACCATATTGGGTGTCAGCCCTGTTGGGATTGATGTCGTTCCGTTTCAGCAGCATCTCCACCATCCCTTTATACCCCCTCTGGGCAGCCCACGATAGCGGTGTTCGGCCATATTGGGCGTCAGCTTTGTCGAGATCGACGTCGCTCCGTTCCAGCAGTATCCTCGCGATCCCCGAATACCCATTCCTAGCAGCCCACCAGAGCGGCGTTCGGTCGTATTTGGTGTCAGCTGTATTGGGATTGACGTCGTTCCGTTTCAGCAGCATTTCCACCATTCCTTCATGCCCTCGCTCGGAAGCCCACGATAGCGGTGTTCGACCATCCTCGGTGTCGGCGATGCTTGGATCGGCATCGCTGCGTTCTAGCAGCATCCTCACCACCGCCTCATGGCCACTCCTTGCAGCCCACGATAGCGGTGTTCGGCCATATTAGGCGTCGGCTTTGTTAGGATTAGTGTCGTTCCGTTCTAGTAGCATCCTCACCACCGCCTCGTGGCTCTTCTCGGTAGCCCACACGAGCGGTGTTTGGCCATAATGGGCGCACCCTCCGAGCACTATCGCCAAGATTCCCCCGCCCCTGGCAGGAATCACGTGCGGTCCTCGGCCATATTGGATGTCAGCTCTGTTAGGATCGACGTCGTTCCGTTCCAGTAGCATCCTCACCACCGCCTCATGGCCATTCTCGGCAGCCCATGATAGCGGTGTTTGGCCATCTTTGGTGTCAGCCACGCTAGGATCGACGTCTTTCCGTTCCAACAGCATCCTCACCACCGCCTCGTGGCCACCCGTGGCAGCCCACGACAGCGGTGTTTGGCCATATTCAGTGTCAGCGATGCTGGGATCGACGTCTTTCCGTTCAAGCAGCATCTTCACCACCACCTCATGGCCATTCCCGGCAGCCCACGACAGCGGTGTTCGACCACATTCGGTGTCAGCTATGTTGGGATCGATATCGTTCCGTTCGAGCAGCATCCTCACCACCCCCTCATTATTACTCTCAGCAGCCCACGACAGCGGTGTTCGGCCATATTCGGTGTCAACTGTGTTGAGATCAACGTCGTTCCGTTCAAGTAGCACCCTCACCACCCCCTCATTATTACTGTCGGCAGCCCACGACAGCGGTGTTCGGCCATGTTTGGTGTCAGTTGTGTTGGGATCGACGTTGCCCAGTTCCAGTAGTATCCTAACCACCCCCGAATGCCCCCTCCTAGCAGCCCAGGTGATTGCTGTGTTACCATTGAAATCAGTTGCTTGCACATCCCATTTACCCACCTCCAACAAAGCAACCGTTATCTCCTCACATCCGAAGTATGAGGCTCCGTGAAGCCCCGAAAATCCCCTAGGGCTGTCTTCCTCATCTAAAGGCCACTCCCACTTATCCATCCCATGCAATAACAGCATTCTTGAAGATATATGCTTATCGTATCCATCGAGGAGTTCCAATGCAAGACTTTTCACACTTTCACTGGTTTCCCGTCTAGCATGCGTGCCCCAATAACAAGAAGCATATTTAACAAAAGGGATGGTCGGCGGGATTGAACGGACGTTAGGCGAAAAGCCCCTAATGTGCCGAAAGTTGAGGTAAGTCAAACAGACCTCAGAAATCATCGAGTGGGGCTTCAGGAACAAGCCGGGGTTATGGGAGAGGTACTCTTGTAGAGTATAGTGAATAAGGCGAAGGGTAGATGAAGACTTCTCAACCGTGACAAGCCCCAGAGAGGATGCTATCAGTGTTTCTATTGCGGGAATATTCCGAATATCCAAGTCGGTAGATCCTTCTACCCCCAGGGCCTAGCATAACTCGTCGACATGTAATGGCCGCTCCGAATGCGATACCCACATTAGAACTTCCATGCCGAGCTTTGATCTGCCTCCTTGTTGCGCTTTCACTCGTGATAAAGTTACTGAGTAAGCATCGCCCAAACCTTCCCCTTTAGTCATCTCGTCAAGTTTCTTCCTTCTCCGACTCAGAGTAACTTCGCCTAGGATTGCGTCCATATTTAGAGAAACGAGAAGGAAGCTCGAGATCACCGTTAGCGAACAATAGCATAAACTTATATTAGGAATACATTTAAGATTCCTACTCACATTTCCGAGATCTTCGCCGGAATGACTCTCATAATATCCGCCCGCAATTCGTCGTCCATTGCGCTAAGATCAGTGTCACGGTCCAGCCTCATTTCGAGGTAACTCTCAATATCTTCTTGAGTAGGACTAACAGGTATCCTAACCGCGTTGCTAAAACATTTCATGATATCATCGTGGATATGGGGTCTCCCGGTAAGGAATATTCGTGTGTTTGGTGACACCTGAACGATTTCTCGCAGCGACTCGAGGAACTCCCGCCGGTGCTTCGGAGCAGACTCGTCTAAAGCGTCAATACATATAAATACCTGCTCTAGAGGTGCAATAGTCCTCCTCAAAAGTCCCACCAGATCGGGAAGGCGAAGGCCTCGCCCGCCAAACTCCTTTTTCGCCTTCTCAAAAGCTTCCCGTATATGCTTGGGGATTTCTCCTCTACTAGCAAGCTGCTTAAGGATGGCACCCAGCATGTTTGCAGTGGACTGTTCCTGCTGGACCAGGAAATCGCAGTAGAGTCCCACAACAGCAATGTCTTTCCCCCCAGCCCGATCGCATAAGCTATCGATCACCAAGGAGCTATGATTTGCCAATCGTCAGTGACATCTGCATTATCCCTCCCCAGACAAGAGGCCTCCTTACCTGAGATATGTTTTCCCCACGCCTGGATTCCCACAACAGAACAACACTGGCTCAACGCAACCATCCTCCTTATCGCTCCATTTTCTGAATTTGGTATTCTCTAATAACCAGTTTCCCACACCATCAAGTCGGTCGATTCGCACACCTTGGTGCCGTTGTTGTGGTTCGAGTGGCGATAGCCACTGCAGAATTTGGTGCCCCTTAGCCTCTGCTTCAGTAATGAATTTGACAGCATTATTGTTGACAATATTATTGTTACTGTGCAACACGTTGAATGAGTTGAAATTACCGCCGACATGCTGGCGCCCCGACATCTTCGCTATAGGCTATTTTATCCAAATTCCTTCTTGTAAGAGATAGGGAGGGGGGGATCGTGTGCAATGAGAATTTGGCTTCTCTCGGAGAAAGGGGGAGGAGAAAGGAGGTAATTGATAAGGCTCTGGTGTTGCACAAGTATGCGCTGGTCCAGTCGTTACACCGGCAGTTCTCAGAATGGTCTCCATAGCCCCATTTCCCCAATTTTTGTTGGAAATCGGTTGGTGCTGGTCGGCATGCTCTAGCCATAGTTCCATTATTTCACGAGAGTTTCGAGAATGTTATCGAACGCATCGATCTGCACAGCTGAATGCGCGGTAGTCAAAGGGATGCACGGAGGCTATGGCTATAATGGTAGAACAAAGGTCATTAGGACAGAAAGGAATGACAGAGTGGGAGTCTTTGTTATGCATTTCTTTCGTTAGGTAATTGCGCAGAATGTTTCCCTTCTTTTATTACCACGAGAGCAAGCAAGAGATTGGAGACACGGGTAGAAAAAAATGGATTTGTGTGGTGATCGATGGAAGGAGAAGGACGGCTTCGTTATGTTTTCATATATACTCCTGCCCTTACTATCAGTTTAGCAAGTACAGTACCAGTAGGTTAAGAACAAGGGAACAAATTTGCGCTATCTACTCCCGTTGCCATTTAATACCGTACTGTATGGTCCCTAAGCAAAAGTCTTGGTGAAACGCTTGTAGAACCCTTAGTCTGTAGCAGGTATTCTTCAAATAAACCACGAGATATCGCACAGACAAAATGAGCCTAAACAAAAAGAAGACCCAGCTTCTAATAGGCTAACGAAAAATTCCGAAGTCAGGTCATTGCCCCTTTTTGGCACAAGTATAACGTGAAATAGCCTTATCACCGGACTCTTACCTACAGCAGAAGTGTTCGTGATCTGAGCACAGCTAAATTGCGAGTGCGTAATATGGCTGATTTCCCTATACTCGCGATGTCGAAGCGTTTTTAAAAAAGACTGCTATTGCATACCACCCAAATCCACGCAAAAGGGCCAAATTGGGTGGTATGCAATAGCAGTCTTTTTTAAAAACGCTTCGACGTCGCGAGTAGGGGAATGTGGCGGGGTAGTAGGGCTGTCTGTTCACTCACTCGCAACTATTGTTTACTAAATAACACATGAATGAATGAATGAGTAGAGGAGTGAATAAGTAGAGGAGTGAGCAAGTGAATGAACAAGCAAGCAAAGAAGTGAATGAGTGGATCCATAAGTTATCGCCAGGTTTTACAGTAGACAAATCAACAAAAATAAATACAGGAAGGAGCAACAGCTATTTCTTAAGGGTGTTAACAGAACATAATACTAATTCATCCCCTTTCTTGATATCAGGGGAGCATTTTTTCGGCTTGGGCTTTCGGTTTGGGCTTTCGGTATCACGCCCTGTAAGGCATTCTAGTTTCAGTAGTGAGGCGTGATGGGGAGTACTTGCTGGTGAATTAAGTTAGGGTGCTGATCAATGAAAAAAAAACACCGAAATCTGCTGCACGATGACTGAGATTAGGTGCAAGATAAAAAAATACCGGTATGGCGAGTGTCGCAAAAAGAAAAAGCATCACAGTTTGCATGCGGGTGTTGTTGTGAGGCACCCGCGGCTTAGCCACCGACCGAGACATGTCTCAATCACGAACACCTATGCAAAGTGGCTGTGCTTGCTCGAGTCCATGATAAGCCACCCCAAACACCACAAGCCAAAAAAAAAAGAAAAGGGAATTTATCACTGGTTAGAAGATCATTTCGCCCTCATCTACTTACTCGAGTAGAAGCACAAATAATAAAAATTTAATACCGCAAAAACTACAGAAAACTCACCAAGCCCGGACCAGGATATGTTAAATCCGGGCCGCCGAGGAAGTAGAATTCATCCTCAGCGGGTGTTTTCTCATTGGCCGGTTTATACCAGCAAGCACTCACCAATGGCAACCTATTCTTTAAGCCAAAATCCCAAGCCATACGATTTCTTACTGGACGAGAATTAAGATATCTTGGTCCGGACTTAGCGAGTTTCCGCAGTTTTTGCGGTAATAGAATTGTACCCACTTCAGATTCTGCATCCGCCATATGAAAAGGTGCGGCGCAGGGCAACCAGACACCCCCAACTTACTGTCACTCACATGTTCTCCAAGGCTTTATCCCCTGCAGTGTCGATAGCGCCGAATTTCTCTACATTGTGGAAAGAGACACTATGTATGTTACGAATATATGGGATTTTGGAATCTCACTATGTGTTCTTGGACGGGCCTTTCCAAGCAGTCTCAGGCTGCTTGGAAGGGCCTTAGTTTGACATAATAGTTGCAACTACGCCTTTTCATCTTTACTCACTGGTAAAGTCCTCAATCGGAGGTTCCCTTATATTGTGTTTCATTCAAGAAGGCACCTTGGCTCTTAAGCTAGATATTGAGGGAATTTTTTCATTAGAATTTTTAGGCACTATAACAATTCTCCTACTACTAACTCGTTAGCTACCTAGATATGGCCCTTATGACTAGCTTAGGCTAGCAAGTTTTGGTGGCTAGGGGAAAACCCGGCCTTGAGGTGAAGGAAAATTCTTGGTACCGGGGGATTCACGGCACAGCACTGTTCTCCCTCCAAGAGACTCCCCGAGAAGGAGGTGGAAACGTTCACATGTTCCGTCTGCAGCCGGCCTTGGACCTTGACCCTATCCGGCTTGCTCCCAGTGGTTGTGAGACCCCGCAAGAGCAGACTTTCCTCTCGCCTTGGCAGCTGCTTACACTAGCTGTTTGTTGTAAATTCTCACACTCATTGGCAGCAGTGGTACGCGTATACACCGAAGGGCCACGCAAGCCTTAAAAGTTTTCTCCCATCTACTTTCCTTCCTTCTTGTCCATTCCTCGCCTTGGCCTTCCTTCCTACTCTTTCCTTTTGCGTCTTACTTTCCTTTCTACACGCTTAACTCAATCAACCTTAAACTCCTTCATCACTTAATACAAATTCCTTGTGTTCACTTGAGCCGCTTCGCTCCGCTGCGTCAAACCCTCCTCGCCGATCGTTACCTCCCACTTCATTATTTTCAACACCGTCCCCCCAGTTTACACGAGTGATCACCCATGATCGCCCATAGGCCAAGAAAGGACTAAGCCGCCCGCGGTAGGTGGCGTATAACGGTAGGGACTAGTAGTAAAGAAGCCCATGGTAAGATCAACGGTTCAAATCCGTTTCCAGCTCAGAGCATCAATTTTTTCCGCCTAGATGCTTTTTCATAGCTTTCATTCTATAAAGGATAGTTCATGAAGGGCTTATTCATCCAAGGCCTTTTCGGCCAGCTGACCGGTGCACCAAGGCAGGTTTGCAAGTTTCTAGCATGAGCCTGTGCTTACGCTGTGCAGTGCGCATGAGTCATGGATGGGAGTTAAAGCTTGCGGTGTAAATGTATATTGTTCAATTAATAGCGCAGCAACATATATTAATACCGGTGTGTCGACTTTCAGTTTTAGCACCTAACTTAGCTTAATTAGTGTTCTTGAGCACAGCACCCTACTACTACTGCAGGTACCAAGGGTGCGATAGTAAGCTGGCTTTTAGAGTGGGGCCTTATCCTAGCTCTCCACTCTTAAGGTGCCTCTTCCGTCGGCCTTCCGGTACATATAGAAAAGATCCAACAAAGCTTTCTGAGGGGTATATGGTTCCAAAACTGAGGAAGGGTGAGCGGGAGGAGGCGTATACTCAATAGAGATGGCACGATGAGTTAATTATCATATTCAAGAAAGATAGCGGGAGAAAAAAAGCTATTATGTCTCTGGTGTTAATAAGGGGGAAAGTCTACCTTACAATCGTGTGAACAAATAATAATAAAAAGGGTGAGAGAAAAGAGAAAAATAGCCACAGCTTTGTGAATCACCCACCATACCGGTAAGCCCTCCTCCTCTTGACTCCCACGGCGCACCCACTCAGATGTGCACAGTATATATGTGTCGATATCCAATTTGTTTCCATATTATGTGTGAAGTTTCAGTCCACCCCTCTTTCGATACAACACGGCTACTATCTAAGTTATGCAATAATACAAGTAAAATACAAAGCCGACAATTAACACACGTAGGGTAACGCCAAGTGTAATAGGTAGGAGAAACAGGGGGTAACCCAAAAGGGTGTATGTATAGAGAGAAGGGAGTATACTAGTAGAAGAGCACCAATGAGCAGTGGATATATACAAAATTAGTTAAACCAAACCTGAACATTATAACAAATGCTAAAAAAGATAAGGTAATTTAAAAGAGCCAAGAATGCGACAAAACTTTCCAAGCGAATAGTCTAACGGTTGGAACTCGTGGTAAACCGCTAATCCGAATACAAAGTATTGTTTGTAGCAGGCTGAGGATTCTGTTCCGCCAAGTTTGTTACTCTGCTGGGAGGGTATATCAAGTAAATGACTGAGAAGCGGCGAGTTTTATCCTTAGATATCAAGACCTGCGTCTTCTTTTGGAAGGGGGTTCAGGTGACGGCTCGGGAGAGAAGAGCTCTATTAATAGAAGACTTGCTACAGATTCGAAAACCAAACCCGCCGGCTCCCGCAGCAAAGTGGCAATTCTTTGATGCCCATTTTCGGCAGCCCACTGGAGAGGTGTTCGGCCATACAGGGTGTCAGATGTGTTGGGATTGATGTCGCTCCGCTCTAGCAGCATCTTCACTATCGCCTGGTACCCATTTCCAGCAGCCCACGAGAGAGGCGTTCGGCCATACCGGGTGTCAGCTTTGTTGGGATTGATGTCGCTCCGTTTAAGCAGTATCCTCGTGATCGCCTGATGCCCATTTCTAGTAGCCCACCAGAGCGATGTCCGGCCGTATTTGGTGTCAGCTGTGTTGGGATCGACGTCGTTCCGTTTCAGCAGCGCCTCCACTACCCCCTCATGCCCTCTCTGGGCAGCCCACAAGAGTGGTGTTCGTCCATATTGGGTATCAGCTATGTTAGGATTGGTGTCGTTCCGCTCCAGCAGCTTCTCCACCACCTCCTTCTGCCCACTCTCGGCAGCCCACGATAACGGCGTTCGACCATATTGGGAGTCTGGTTTATTGGGATTGATGTCATCCCGTTCCAGCAGTATCCTTACGGTCCTATGATGCCCGTTCTCAGCAGCCCGCGATAGTGGTGTTCGGCCGTATTTGATATCGGCAGTGTTGGGATCGACATCGCCCCGTTCCAGAAGTATTCTCACGATCGCCTCATCCCCATTCTCAGCAGTCCACGATAGCGGTGTTCGACCATACTGGATGTCAGCCTTGTTGGGATTGATGCCGTTCCGTCCCAGCAGCTTCTCCACCACCTCCATATGCCCACTCGCGGCAGCCCACGATAGCGGTGTTTGACCATATTTGGTGTCAGCTGTGTTGGGATCGACGTCATTCCGTTCCAGCAGTGTCTTCACCACTGCCCCATGACCATTCCCGGCAGCCCACGATAGCGGAGTTCGGCCACATTCGATGTCAACGACGTTGGGATCGATCTTGTTCCGCTCCAGCAATATCCTCACCACCGCCTCATGACCATTCCCGGCAGCCCACGAGAGCGGCGTTCGGCCGTGCTTGGTGTCAGCTATGTTGGGGCCGACATCGTTCCGTTCAAGCAGTATCCTCACCACCGCCTCATGGCCATACTCAGCAGCCCACGATAGCGGTGTTTGACTATATTCGGTGTCAGCTATATTGGGATCAACGTCATTCCGTTCCAGCAGTATCCTTGCCACTCCCTCACGACCACCCCCGGCAGCCCACAAGAGCGGTGTTCGGCCATGTTCAGTGTCAGCTATGTTAGGATCAACGTCGTTCCGTCCAAGCAGTATCTCCACCACCCCCTCGCGACCACTCCCGGCAGCCCACAAGAGCGGTGTTCGGCCATGTTCAGAGTCAGCTATGTTAGGATCGACGTCGTTCCGTCCAAGCAGTATCTCCACCACCCCCTCATGACCATTCTCGGCAGCCCACGATAGCAGTGTTCGGCCATATTGGATGTCGACTATGTTGGGATCGAGGTCATCCCGTTCCAGCAGCATCCTCACCACCCTCTCGTGCCCATTCTCGGCAGCCCACGATAGCGGTGTTCGGCTATATTGAGTGTCAGCTATGTTAGGATCGACGTCATTCCGTTCCAACAGTATCCTTGCCACTCCTTCGCGACCACTCCCGGCAGCCCACAAGAGCGGTGTTCGGCCATGTTCAGAGTCAGCTATGTTAGGATCGACGTCGTTCCGTCCAAGCAGTATCCCCACCACCCCCTGATGACCATTGTCGGCAGCCCACAATAGCGGTGTTCGGCCATATCGGACGTCGACTATGTTGGGATCGAGGTCATCCCGTTCCAGCAGCATCCTCACCACCCTCTCGTGCCCGTTCTCGGCAGCCCACGATAGCGGTGTTTGGCCATGTTCGGTGTCAGCTGTGTTGGGATCGACGTCGTTCCGCCCAAGCAGTATCTCCACCACCCCCTCATGGCCATTCTCGGCAGCCCACGATAGCGGGGTTCGGCCATGTTCGGTGTCAGCTGTGTTGGGATCGACGTCGCCCCGCCCAAGCAGTATCTCCACCACCCCCTCATGACCATTCTCGGCAGCCCACGATAGCGGTGTTTGGCCATCTTGGATGTCGGCTATATTGAGATCGAGGTCATTCCGTCCCAGCAGCATCCTCACCACCCTCTCGTGCCCATTCTCGGCAGCCCACGATAGCGGTGTTTGGCCATATTGAGTGTCAGCTATGTTAGGATCGAGGTCATTCCGTTCCAGCAGCATCCTCGCCACCCTCTCGTGCCCATTCTCGGCAGCCCACAATAGCGGTGTTCGGCCATATTCGGTGTCAGCTACGTTGGGATCAGCGTCGCTCAGTTCCAGCAGCATCCTCACCACCCCCTCATGCCCATTCTCTGCAGCCCATAATAGCGGTGTTCGGCCGTATTTAGTGTCACCTATGTTGGGACCGATATCGTTCCGTTCCAGCAATATCTTCACCACTGCCCCATGACCATTCCCAGCAGCCCACGAGAGTGGTGTTCGGCCATATTTAGTGTCACCTATGTTGGGACCGACATCGTTCCGTTCAAGCAGTATCCTCACTACTCCCTCATGGCCATTCCCAGCAGCCAACAATAACGGTGTTTGACCATATTCGGTGTCAGCTATGTTGGGATCGACGTCATTCCGTTCCAGCAGTATCCTTGCCACTCCCTCATGACCACCCCCGGCAGCCCACAAGAGCGGTGTTCGGCCATGTTCAGTGTCAGCTATGTTAGGATCAACGTCGTTCCGCCCAAGCAGTATCTCCACCACCCCCTCATGACCATTCTCGGCAGCCCACGATAGCGGTGTTTGACCATATTGGATGTCGGCTATGCTGAGATCGAGATCATTCCGTTCCAGCAGCATCCTCACCACCCCCTCATGCCCATTCTCGGTAGCCCACAAGAGCGGTGTTCGGCAATATTTGGTATCGGTTGTGTTGGGATCAACCTCGCTGCGTTCCAGCAACACCCTCACCACGCCCTCATGCCCATTCTTGGCAGCCCATAAGAGCGGCGTTCGGTCATATAGGGCGTCAGTTGTGTTGGGATCGACATCGTTCCTTTCAAGCAGAATCCTCACCACCCCCTCGTGCCCATTCTCAGCAGCCCATAATAGCGGTGTTCGACCGTATTCGTCGGCAGCTATATTGGGGTTGATGTCGTTCCGTCCCAGTAGCATCGTCACCACCCCTTCATGCCCCCTTCTAGCAGCCCAGGCCATTGCCGTATTGCCATCGAAATCAGTTGCCTGCAAATCCCATCTATTAATCTCCAATAAAGCAACTATTATCTCTTCACATCCGATGTATGCCGCACCGTGAAGTCCTGAGAATCCTCTAGGGCTGCCTTCCTCATCTAAAGGCGGGTCCCAATAACCCATCCCATGCAATAACAGCATTTTTGAAGATATATGCTTATCGTATCCATCAAGCAGTTCCAATGCTAGCTTTCTCACACTTTCAGTTGTCTCCCGTCTAGCATGTGTGCCCCAGTGACAAGAAGCATATTTGACAAAAGGGATGGTTGGTGGGATCGAACGGACAGTAGGCAAAAAGTCTCTAACGTGCCGAAAGTTGAGGTAAGTCAAACAGACCTCAGCAATCGTTGAGTGGGGCCTAACGAACAAGTCGGGGTTATGGGAGAGGTGCTCTTGCAGGGTGTAGTGGATAAGGCGGACGGTCGATGAAGACTTTTCAACAGTGACAAGCCCCTGAGTGCATGCTAGTAGTGTTTCTATCGCTGGAATATTGCGAATATCTAAGTCAATAAATCCCTCTTCTACCCCTAGGGCGTGGCATAACTCATCAACATGCAATGGCCGCTCCGAATGTGATACCCACATTAGAACTTCCATGCCGAGCTTTGCTCTACCTCTATGTTGTGCCTTCACTCGTGATAAGGTTACCGAGTAAGCATCGCCCAAGCCCTCTCCTCTAGTCATTTCATCAAGCTTCTTCCTTCTCCGAAGGAGAGTAGTCTCCCCCAAGATCGCATCCATGTTCAGAGAAACGAGAAGGAAACTTGAGATCATCGTTAGTAAAAGATAACTCAAACTTATATTAGGAATATATTTAAGACCCTGCTTACATTTCTGAGATCTTCGCAGGAATGACTCTCATAATATCTGCCCGCAATTCGTCGTTCATTGCTCTAGGACCAGTATCACTGTCCAGCCTCATTTCTAGATAACTCCTAATATCTTCTTGAGTAGGACTAATAGGTATCCTAACTGCCTCACTAAAAAGTTGCATGATTTCGTCGTCGACATGGGACCTTCCAGTGAGGAACATTCGTATGTTTGGTGACGCCTGAACGATTTCTCGCAGCGACTCGAGGAGCTCCCTTCGGTACTTCGGAGCAGACTCGTCTAAAGCGTCGATACATATAAATACCCGCTCTAGCGGTGCAATAGTCCTCCTCAAAATTCCCACCAGATCGGGAAGTCGAAGGCCTCGGCCACCAAACTCCTTTTTCGCCTTCTGAAAAGCCTGCCGTATATGCTCCGGGATTCCTCCTCTGCTGGCAAGTTGTTTAAGGATGGCGCCCAACATACTTGCGGTAGACTGTTCCTGCTGGGCCAGGAAATCGCAGTAGAGTCCGACGACAGCAACGTCTTTTCCCCCAGCCTGATCGCATAGGTTATCAATTACCAAGGAGCTATTATTCGCCGATCGTCAGTGACATCTGCATTATCTCTCCCTAGACAAAAGGCCTTCCTACCTAAGATATGTTTTCCCCACTCCTGGATCCCCGTAACAAAATAACACTGGCTCGACGCAACCATCTTCCTTATCACTCCATTTTCTGAACTCGGTGGTTTCTAGTACCCAGTTTCCCACGCCGTCAAGTCGGTCGATTCGCACACCTTGGTGCCGTTGTTGTGGTTCGAGCGGCGATAGCCACTGCAGAATTTGGCGCTCCTCAGCGTCTTTTTCTGTGATGAAGTTGACGATATTGTTGCTGTTCACGTTGAACGAGTTGATTTTACCGCTGACCTGCTGACGCCCTGACGACATCTTCGCAATAGCTGATTTTATCCGAATTCCTTCTTGGGAGAAATAGAGATCGTGTGCGACGAGAATTTGGCTTCTCTCCAACTTCGAGGGAAGAGAGAGGGGCTAACTTATAAGGCTCGGGCGTTTGCACAAGTATGCGCTGGTCCGGTTGTTAAGAAGCTGGCAATGCCCAGAACAGCCTCCATAGCCCCCCCCCCCCGTTCACCAATCGATTCTACCTTTACCAGCAGTCAGAATTGCGCCTAGCGCTCGTAATTCACAGTGTGTATAGCATACGCTGTACTCGAGTATCTCTCGTTTCTAGTACTTATCCTATAACATACTCACCGCACCACTTGAACACGACTGCTAATATACTCGCATTTCACTAAAGCTACCGTCTTGCTTCTTATTACTTTTCTAAACCTAGGGCAGCTTAAGCTCGTGCAGTGGCTGACACACTGCGCCGGACGGACAACTCCCCCAAAGCCATCCAAGTAGTTATATCATATATGCAAGGTTATCTACTTACTAAGTCCTTTCCTCATCATCCTATAACTTATCCGATATTAGACGATTTTTTTCCTCCTCCAGTGTTGCTAGGGCAGTAATAACTTTTAAATTTTAACGATCGTAGAGCTCCTATGCCTGTAGAACCCTCAGTTTGTAGCAGGTATTCTTCAAATCAATCACGCGACATTGAAGATAAAAAAAGCCTAAGCCTAGAATTTTAGAAAAAGAAGACCCAGTTTTGGATAGGCTGACGAAAAATTTAAAAATCAGGTCTTTGCTCATTTTTAGTATGAAAACGCCGGATCACCAGGACTTCTCCCCACCTGCCGTAACCCAACACCACTAACCTAAGCTAAAAATAAAAAAAGGAATTTGTCATTGGTTAGAAGATCACTTCGAACTCATCCACCTACGGTGCTCCAGTAGAAGTATCAATAAAAAAAATTAATAAAAGAATTGTACCCACTTCAGATTCTATAGGACTAGATGAAAAGGTACCGTACAAGGCAACCCGACGCCCCCCCTACCGGCAACTCACATGTTCTCTAAAGCTTTACAAGCCTTAAGAGTTTTGAAGCGGTTCCCTTACTACCCTACGAGACTGAAAACGCACTCCAAACTTTTGGTCAATTCCCATTGGCATTCGTGTTTTCAGAATCGGCGAAGTACGGCAATGGTAGGTTAACTGCTTCATGTAAGCTTGTTGGTAAGTTAACTATTTCTACGTGCGCCAAGCTTACATGAAACAGTAAAACAAGATAAGCTTTCACTACGTTTTTAACTTTCAATACGGCTTCAATTGTTTACAAAACTATAAGGCACATCACTATCCGAACACAACCTACCGGTACTGCAGCGGTCCTCTTCAACCTGCAGACCAAAAACGAAAAACAAAACCCATCCCCGGCTGTAGCTGACCGTTGGCAACAGGATGACAAGATATTATAAAAAGCATGATAAAGCTCCCCACAAGTCTACATTACATATTAACCGAGTTCCAGAATAGACCCCAACCCACAAAACCCCGAACAAGGACATTATCACTAACCCCACAGAAAAATTACCAAAAGTTAAGCCCCACGCGGGGGTCGAACCCGCAACCTTGAGATTAAGAGTCTCACGCTCTACCGATTGAGCTAGCGAGGCTTATTGATCACTTTGCCAATAAATGAAATATTGTACTGTAGTCGATCTTTCCGCAAGCTAATGAGCTCGCCGGTGCCTACGAAGACCCAGAGCAGAGATAAAAACCCCACCCCCCAACAGCACTAGGAAGAGAAATATAACCTTTCTGTTTACTTTTGTTTTCCCCACTTCCATAGAAAAGCCCATCGAGATCTTCACGCCAAAGTCACCACAATTCCCTACAATAGCCCCCACCCGCTAGCACACCAACCAACGAATCAACAAGCCAACAAACCAACCAACCCCAAGAGGCCAATCCAATAACCAAACTGTCAAATCCCGCTGCAAGGGGATGATATTAAGCTCCATATTTGGGTTCGTCCACCCCTCTTCCTGATGGAAGCTAACTCTAACACGAGAAAGTCCCTCTACAGTTTTTTTTTTGTCATACCGGCTGTACCGCATTCCGAAGTCTTGACCATTTCTGTTATCTACTGTAGATGCTGGTGTTCGATATCCCTTTGGGTATTTATTGAACGTGCTAATCTTGTGTCTTCTATGGTTGTCGTGATGGTGTAATGGGTCGAGGTGGCGTGGTTGGCGACTCCTTTGGGAGGGAGGAAATACATGGGTTCTGGGGGAAATGCATACAGTTCAGGTGGATGGGCGAAACGGAGGAGCAGTTTTTAGCAGCGGTATACTAGTATATCACAGACTAATTTACTCAATCTTTATTAAGTTTTAATAGTGAGAGTGAGACTACCCCCCAAGCCGCAAAGTCCGCGTTCACCCTACCGGCACCGGGCAGATCTCGCAAACTCTCTGCCTCAACCCATTATGATAATGCACCCGCACATGATCAACGAACCGTTGTCACAATAGATCCAAAAAAAAAAAATCCGTACGCACACATGATCCTATATAGACCTAACCTCCAGATCCAATGGCCCACTGTTATTAGTAGTCGCTGTCATAGAGCTTCGTGGGTTTTATGCACGATACCATACATGACCTACTCACAACCCATCACTCTTCCACAATCCAAGACAACAGCCAGCACCCATCCATCTCCCAGATACCAACGTATAATATAAAAAGAGCGCGACATATAGCAACAGGAAGTAACGAAAGAACGAACAAAGTAAAGAATGAACCACCACCACACCCTTCAATATCAAAGAAGAAGAAAAGCCAATTCCTGACGCCACCCAAGAAACAGCTGCGGTATGATACTATATATTATAATATGTTAATTCTACTTGTAACAACACCACTTATAATACCCTCCAAATAAGCAATCACAAGAGATCCCTCTCCCACCATTATCAGCGATCAAACATACAACGTCCTCATACACATCAATAGGAAGGAATAAAAGCAAGAAAATCATGATAGAGCCGCAACCACCACCACCACCACCACCCTTAAGATCAAATAGCGTCGTCTTTTAACATCTTGTTTCGGTCGAAATCAACCAGATCTGCCCAGCACTGTACTAGTACAGCCGGTGGGTGGGCGAGCGAGCGAGCGATCAAAAATCGGAAAAAACCAGAACTCACAAAGGTTCATACTGGACGGCAAGGGATTGTACTGTAAGTAGGTCTCAAGATCCGGGATGGCGGGTGTGGGTTATTCAATTCAATTCAACCCAATTCGACTATTCCCCTGTCTCGGAATAGGGAAGATATAATCATGGCCGACTAGCACTGTGCGATAAGAAATACTATCAAGTGTAATAAGCTACATTCCAGGCGCAACTACCCACCAACCACCCATCGAACCTGCACACCAATACTATAGCCATGACAAATGCGCAATTTCATTCAGCCATCCGTCCATTCATCCATTCAATCAATCCCACAGAAACTAACTCATCTCAACCACAATCCAGAGTTCAAAAAATGGAATGAAAAAAAGGGGAAAAAAAGAACCTAACTCCCCATTCCCATCTAAGAAATGAAAAAGGAAAACGAAGAATGAAAAAATGAAAAAATGAAAAGAAAAAAAGCAGCGCCTAATCCCTGTTAGCATACCGGGAGCCTTTTTTCTTTTTCTTTTTCATGCATATATATGAGCTTTTGTCGTCATCAGTAGCCTTACATAGAGCAATTTACGAATTATCGTACCAAGAAAATGAGAAAAACAAACAGAAAAGAAGATACACAGTATCCAGTGTCCATTCTGATGTGACCGCAACCGGAAAGAAAAAAAAGAGAGAAAAGGCAGGAAAAAGACTATTATACCTTCTCGAAAGCTAGTTCATTTTCGTGTTAGATGGCAATAGAAGCATAGTAGTTAAAGAATAAAAGTTATCCGCGACTGGCGCATCCACCACAGGTGACGACCCAATACCTATTACAATTCTCGCAAAGCCAGACTTCCCTGCCACAACCTTCGCACAAGCCTCTTGGTCCATCTAGCATTGCAATCCTACGTCCAGGCCTGCCAGCCGTAGCCCCGCTGCCGGTCCTACCTCCTGGGGAATTATTGCGACGTCTAGGTCCGAGCGAGACTCCAATGCCCGGGGCTGGCTGATTTTGGTTGTGGGTTTGTTGAGGGGGAGGAGCGGGGTGGTGGAAGTGGTTATGTATGTTTGCTTGAGTTATTGGTTGCTGCTGGGTAAAGTTGTTTTGTGTAAAGATATTTTGGTGGTTGTGGGGGATCTGGGGTAGAAATCCACCAACGCCGGCGGCTGCTGGTGGAGAGTTGGAGTCTGCCGCTGTCGGGCCGAAGGGTGGTGTGCTAGCTTGAACCGCTGCCATCAAGTCTAAAAGGGCGGTGTTCATTCCATCACCGAGATTCGCGTTCGCTTCGTCTCCGGGGGTGTTGGCTGGCTGGGTGCTAGCTGCCGTGGATGGGCCCGCGACTGGCGTATCTGGTAAGCTATTTGGAGAGAGCACACCACCGGTCCCGATGCTTGAAGTCGGGGGAGGCAGTCCTTGCTGTTGGACAGATGTTGCGGGATGGTGGGCTGCTCCTGTCCCACCTCCAGCGATTATCTGTGATGCCACATTGGCGACAGCTGTTAGGCCTTGGATACCTTGTAATCCCGCTATCTGTGATATGTGGGCTAGCGCGCTAGTATTTGGCATTGCACTCCCCTGATTATTAAGTCCATAATGTGTTAGAAGGTAACGCTGTATAAGTGACTGTTGAGGACGAGATAATGAAGCGCCCGTGCTCACCACCACGCCTAGGCCATACTGCGCAGGATCTTGTAGAAACTGCCCAGCAGACCACCCCTGAGAATTGTTTGGAGCGATACCACCTCCACCTCCAGCTATCCCTCCCACTACAGCTCCACCACCGCCACCAGCAGCGCCAACGTTGAGTACGTTACCTTGACCTTGTCCTAGGCCCGGAGCGGCCAAAAGTTGGGCTGGAACTGCCGGGGCTGGGGCATTCTGTTGCTGTTGCTGAGGCTGTTGAGTTGCCGGTGGGGCTGGGATAGCATGTCTAGGAATTCTAAATACCCTTCCATCATCCAGAATAAGTATACGCTCGCCCGGAAGTCTTGGTAGAGGATAGTGATAGGTCTTGCGCGGGTTCCTAGATCCATTGTTATGATGAGAACTATCCCCCGCCATACCAGCGGTAGCACCGCTACCAGACGCTTGTGAGGGATTCTCCGCCTGGTTGCCCGGGTTAGAGGCTAAAGTGGAAACATCAAATTCGTCATCATAGATAAAGTGCGTCTCCTCGCCATCAGTATGCGAGAGCCTCCATCTTGAATGATCAAAGCTGGTAGCGCAGCCGGCACCCTGACAGAAGAGAACATCGACATCAATCCCCAGACATCCTGCGATAGAATTCAGCCCTCCGACATTTCTCCCATACGGACATTCTTTAGCATATTGCCATTCTTTTTTCCCTTTATACTTCTCGGGAGGATCCACGTATAGACCGCCCACGTTAGCCAGCTCAAGTCGTCTCAATGAGAGACACGGGAGCCCAAACTCCTCGAGCTCCTCAACAGTCGCGGGAAGTGGAGAGGGGACAGTGCTAAGATCTTCATTCTGTTGTTGTGCTTGCGCTTGCGCCTGTGCATGAGCTTGGGGGTTTTGCTGGATAGCACCAAATCCTGCATTGTTGGCCACCGCACCCGCGTTGCCCCCATTTTGCTGTTGCTGAGCCGCTGCAAGCTGTTGAGTAGCCTTCAACCTCAATTCCCTCCGCTTAGGAGCGGTTACAACAATTAGGATCTTTTTAAGAAACGAGTTTATTTCCCCGATATCAACCGACGGACAATTGGTTACACACAACTTCTCAAGGCGCAAGGACTGATCGGCGAGTAGCCTGTATGCACCCCCTGATATGGACTCAAACTCCTTGGAGAAGAGCCCTGTTCTACTGGTGTAAGTATCGTGTTCCATCTCGCTTGTCGGGGCTCGATCCGAGGATCTATCGGGGAGAAGTCCAGGGATCTTTCCACCAGCCGTAGCAGCGATGAGGAGTTTGACAAGCCTAGTGGATACACTGGTCCCGGACAGGTCGATACTATTAAGGAACCTCCAAGCACCAACATACCCCTTCTCTAACCCTCCGGAAACAGTTACTGTGCGGCCATCTTCAAGTAGCCGACGTCTACTATTTATTTGAATACCCCCAAGTGGACGATATAGGAACGCAATGACATGCCTATTCTTAACATGGGTAAGATCTGCGAACGATAGTTTGCGAGCAGAAAACGGATGTAGGGGGTTGACGAGTAGATAGGTTTGGCGAGAAACAAGTAAAAGGGAGAGTATATCATTCATATGCTCAAGAGCTGGAAGAATGGATTCGATGATGACGGGATTGGAGAGAATCTCGGGCCCGCGGGAAGATGCAGACGAAGTGATCTCCATTTCGTCCATGGTCCAAGCGTGATGGGCTTGGAGGGAAAGATGGTCGAAGAGATGAACTATAGACGCCGTGGTGACGGGTTACGGATGAATAAAACAGCGGGCGGCCTGTATGCGGGTGACTGTGGGAGGAGGCAGGAGAGACTGCAGACTAAAGATCAATGACAATAGATAGAGGGGGATGGATGGGGGCGGGATGTACACGCACACTTTGACAAATGCCTTGTAGGCGCGTTACCAGGTATGCAGGATAATAGCACTGCACAGAACACTGCGCTCTCCAAAGCTACGGAGAACGCGCAATCGGATAGCAGAAGAAAGAGAGATCAATCGACGGAGAAAAGAAGGCTTCGTGCTGGGCGGGTGAGGCTCGGATCACCGTGCGGAACCAGGAAGCCTGGCTAGACAGGTGTACCGGCTAGTTTGACCGCGCGAGGGAAAAAAAGGCCCTTTTCTTTTCTTTTCTTTTCTTTTTCTCGCCGCTATGGCACAGCAGTGATACCTTAGCCCTTCGACCGTTTTATCTCTGTTGATACGTCTGATAAAGCGGAGATGGAAAAAAAAAGTTTAGAGTGTTGTAGTTTTGGAAGAACAGTTTGTAGGAGAGAATTCTGATGCCTGCCGGAGATCTTGAAGCGTGGAAAGCTGGGACCGTACCTAGAAGGAGGTAGGCCGTTCTGTTGACCCCGTGTGGTGCGGGGGGAGAGGGGGGGCAAGGTAAGGAATCAAGGAACCGTGAGAGCTGCAAATGCGACACCAGATGCCAAAGACAACAACAAAATGAACACGGCGATTCGAAAAAGTGAAGGTGTATGTTTGTATGTGAGTGTGAATGTATAGCAGAGGTATCGTAGCTATTGTAATCATAGACACGAAAAGTCGGTTTGAGTTCCCAAGCTGCGGCAGAACTGATGCCCAACGAAGGCTATCCCGATCAAAGGCCCCTCCACTCAGATCCAGAGATCACACCCAAATCCGATCTACCAAGACATTGAAAAAGGCTGGATGAGGAAATCAGGAGACCAAAAGTGAAACCTCTTTACATCACCCATATTTCCCTTTTCCTTCCACGCTCGACAACCGCCCGCCTGGCAAGGAAAAGTGAAGCCATGGCATTAATTTAGTTGCTGGTGCGGTGCTCGAGTGCTGTGGTCGGTCGTCCCCGCTATCCAGGCCCTTGCCGCTTGTCTACCGCACCGTATTCGGCCCTGACGCCAGAAATGAAGAATCCACCTCAAACGTCTCACATATTTACGGTACCAGTACTCTCTTATGCTCATCTATCCGATGCGCCTAGAATACAGCAGCAAGAGGGAGGGAAGACTGACGGTATCGGAGCTAAAGAAATCTCTGTAATATCCTCAAGAGTGGAAATGCTCTGCGATACGCTTATCGATAACTAATAATCGCCAAGAATCCCTGAGCGAGCAAAAGGGCACAAACTATCGGGTACAGAGGAGCATGGGCTACCAAGTTCTGCAATGCCTATCGTGGTCTAGTGGAACATTAGATTACCGGTAAGGAAGCATGCTCGAATACGGTAGGGCATTTTCACTCTGTCCTGGGCCTCGGTGAATGGTCTGCTTCTTCCTACGGTGACAATAGTATTATGGGAATGGTGTGCCCCAGGAACATACCTCGCCTCGAGGGCTTCTTCTGTATCTTGCTTCACACAGCGAGCGATAGCACACCTGAGGGGTAGACTAGACCACCACGCCTCTATCAAAGGAGAATTATCGGTACCGTTTTGTATACTAGACGGTTGCATTATCCGTCCCTTGTCTTCCTCTCTCGCTCTGCAGCCCGTTCTGCAAATAGCTGCATGCCGTTGTATTCGACCCTCTCTCTCCGAACAGCTCATCTAGCAGCGAAAGCAAGCCCAGGTACAACCTTTCTAGCCAGTGCCAACTCCCACTGCCTTCAGGGGAGGTGCGCACACAGCCAGGCAGCCCTTTCCGTCCCTTCTTTACATAACTCCAAGATGCAGAAGGGATATGGGTGGCGATGCAGGAGCAGTTCCTCTAATCTTGCCCACTTTATCTTTCACTCTACTAGCAATTTTGATCCTACCCGAGATAGAAAACAGCAAAGAGGACCGGGAGATCTTCGATACGATAAATACACGCATCCCCGAGCTCTAGAAGCCATTAGTGTTGGGAACGGTCCCCGCACTAATTCCATGTAGCCCAAATGGCGATGATAGCAAAGCGGTGTTTGGGTAAGAGTAAAGACTCCCATACTGATAAAGGGCGCCGTACAGCGTCCTTCGTTCGATTGTCGTGACTACATTATCGCACAGTGGCGGCAGGGTTGTCAATCCCATCAGTTTTTAATCCCATCAGTTTTTCCTGCATGGAGCAACAAAACAACAGCCAGGTCCCCCACCACACTGCCAGTGCCACACCAAAAAATCGCGGCCTTAAACCAAGCCTGAGTTTGAGGGGTGAAAGAGGCATTTTGCATGATGAGCTTGTCCTATTTAGAAGTCCAACCCCCCCTTGGGTCATTACTTGTGAGGACCAGCTAGTTTTGGAGCCCTAACGGGAGCGAAGGCAACCCCTCCAGGTGTCCTTTCTTAAGCCTCCCTCCTCCCACCTGCTTTGGATGATGGGGTGTGATAGGTCAGGAAGGAGTAGCTCCAGTTTTACTGTTGCAGATCACGGTACCGTGCGAGTACTAAGAGCGGTGGATTTCCAAGATGGGCACTTGCACAGGTTTGGCTGATTATTGCTGTGTGGTGTGGTTGCTCCTGCACGCCCAACTGCTACTTGCGCTTGCCGTACCAGCAATAATCTACGCATTGCAACCAAGCAAGCATCTGCACAAGGAAGCACGGCTCCCTCCCATCCACCTGATACACCAGATTAGATAGGGAAGGGAAGGATATCATCATACCGACAGATTCCCATACGGTAATGCACTCTACTTGGGTCTAGGGTACGGTATACAAATAGTGTACGAGTACGGATATCGATTATGTTTCGTTTACGGTATTGCTTTTTGCAGATTAGTTGTAGGATGGAGATTTTCTCAGTAAGCTAAGGCAAGCAGAACGGGGCGAGACAGTGTAAATTGGCACGCCTGCTGCCCCTACGCTTCATCCACGCATTCATATAGACGTCTAGATAGAGAGGTGGTATTCCCCTTCGTCCGCCCTAACGACACCACACCGCGGCTACACAGCTACAGCACAAGCATACCGGTACCATACAGTACATACTTTTTACCGTGACATACATTACACGAGCACCACGACATTCTCCGGCCCTCATCCGCTTGCAGGAAAACGGTTCGTTCAACCGTTTACTTAGATTCGTACGGCAGCGCGAAAGGGCTCTCTCTACATACCGTACACTATCTGCTATTCGTTGTCGTCATTTCGCCGTCCTTTATTCGTCAGAACTACCGTGCCCTATTTTCCCCCATCATTTATTTTTTCCCCTGATTCGTGCAGGGCGAGTGAGTTAGAGTGTGTGAGAGACAGGAGAAGGAGAGATAGAAAGGAGAAAGGAAGAAAGGAAGAAAGAAAGCTGATTTCTTTGCTCTTCTACCGTACATTCATATATTCATTGCTCAGCTAAGCTTAGCTCGCTCCCACCTACGCCTTTAACACCCCTCCTTCCATCATTCCTGCCCCCCCACTCCCCCGGTTCCGGCCCCCCCCGTGCTTGCTGCCGCCGCAACTACAAAACCAATACAAACCCCCTTCCTCCCCCCCTCTCCCTTCCCGTCCACTCCCGAATATTCTTCTCTCTCTTAAACCCTTCTTCTTCTATACTGCGATATCTCTGTCTGAATATAGCAAGAGCCAGAAAGAGATCCTCAGCTATCCACCTCCCTTGCTCATTCTCCCTTTGTAGTCCCGACTTTATGCCCGCGTACACTGAACACTTCAAGAACTCCCGCCAACAGCAACAAAATAGAACCTCGTCAACTAGCTCGCTAGCTTCAAATCCTGTACCTATCGCCGCACAAGCTTCAGTTATTTCGTCTACACTCGGAGGTGGGAGCGCGTTTAGTTCGTCGAGAGCTCGGATATACCCCAAAGAATAGTCTGTGCTCCCAATCATTTCCATTGACTCATCCATTTCCTCTCCCTTTCCTTTGAGCAAGCCGTGATCTGTCATAAACAACTTTTGCTCCTCTCACCCCCCCCACTAGTCACACCTCCTATCCCTTCTCCTCGCTCTTTCCCCGATCATATAATCACTCATACTTTTTCCCCTTCTTCATCTCATTAAGGTCATTCTTTGTGCATTTGTCCACACCTATAACCTATCTCATTACCCCCCCCCTCCTCTCTCCCAGAGAAAGAGAGGGATTCCACTGCACTCTTGTGAAGTATCGAGTGCTAATATTAGGCTTTCATGGCTCGCAGCGGTATTAGTCGCAATTCGGCTCCAAAGTCTCCTCATCTTTCCAGTACCGCATCTCCCCTCCTCTCCGCTTTCCAGACTCCGGGGGAGCTATTATCGCGTTCCATTCCGTTCCCTGGCTTTCTCTCGTCTTCCACACCATCCACCGGACCTCCAAACAGCCTTGGTTCCGCCTCCGGCGGTATAGGATTAGGCGTAGGTGGTGCATCACCACCTCCGAGTGCACCAGCATCATATAACTCTGGGGGTAATTTTGGTGCTACACGTCAAGTGCGTGGATACCCGGGATTTGAGGAACAATACTCGTCATATCATGGGCATGGGGGATACTATAATCCAACGCAACGATATGCACAGGGATCACCAAGTCCGTTAAATGCGCAGTTCGGGGCGGCGGCAACCGTGAACACACTGTTGCAACCAGGAGAGGGTAACTTTGCATGCACGTTTGACACATTAGACGAGCCTGCCTTCGGTGGAGCAAACGGTGGCTTCATGGGTTTGGCTGTGAGTGGGGGCAACGGGAACGGGGGGGGCGAAAACGTGGTTTGTCTCGGATGGGAGGGTGGTGTTGATATCTGGAGAGTGGGGAGGGGAGTTGTGGAACAGGTTGGGCGACTAGAGGGTTTGGGCGGCGGGGTGAAGGGTGCTAAGGTAACGACACCCTGCCCTTTCTTTACCATCTTTTTTTTTTTTTGCTTCATTACCCTTATTCGGTTATTTTGGTCCACGCGGTTTGATTCTATTTCGGGTCTGGGGTGCCTTATCGGATCGTCGTACCAATCACATTCGAAGAGCCATTTTGTTAGCGGGATGTTGAATATTTTGCTTAAGGCCTCCATCGGTTACTAACAGGCATGTGCTTCCAGATACTACCAACGCCGCCTCGAGATGATCCTCTAGCAGTCCATAGGCCACTTATATGTCTCACTTTACACTCCCCCGTTACCCCTCAGGCAGCCCCAGAAGGGGAAAGGCCTCCACCGATTATGCAAGAAGACGAAACGCCTTACTCTACGTCACCTCCTTCCCGCCCTTCAACTTCCGCCTCCAACAGAAGCGCACACTCCCCAGCACAATCAACTGAATGGCAAACTACGGTTGAGGTCTGGAGTTTGTCTTCGCGTATAAGGATTGCAAGACTATTTACAAGTCCCTTGGTGCCAACGGCTGATTTTGGTTTCGGGATAGGGAGCCCGCCACCTCCTTGGGGGGGTTTGAGGGTAGAAGCTGTTGGCACAAAAATAGTAGTAGGTGTTGGAATAAGTGGAGAATTGTATGTATACGGCTTGGATGGTGGCAATGGATTCCAGGGTGACAATGTCGGGTGGAAGTGTTTGGGCAAACTGTGGACGGCTGCCCAAGGGCATTCTGGAGGAAGTTTTTCCACCGACAGCGGAATCTCAGGTCTCGGTAGTGATGGGAAGATGACGAGCATGGGAGGGCAAATTGGGACACCAGTATTTTCACTTTCAGACGGGTGGTTGGCATATTGCCCCGCGTCCGCTGGTTCAGCTTATCATATGGGTGGTGAAATCGGTGTTCCATTCAGCTCTCCAACCGTCAAATCCCAGTCACCGCCTGCACAGCCAGCTATCACGGCTGCAGTGTCCCTGGAAGACGAGGCGTTCCTGAATCGTATGGCTAGAGAAGTAACCCAAGAGGTCATTCGTGGAGCGAAACGGGCAACGGAGGCCAGTATCAAGGCGTTTCAAAACTATTGGAACGGGCCTCAAAATAATTCGCCTCCGGCTCCGGCTCCCCCACTTCCTATGAACATGATGAATAGCGGGATTTACGGAATTCCCAATATGGGTGCAGGAAGTGTCCACGGTGGACCTCAGCCTAGTGGATTAGGTCAACAATTGCGGCAGATGCAACAGATGGGAGGGATGCCACAACAATCCCAGTTTTTCCAGAATGCCCCCCCTCAGCAGCCGGCGAGCGAACCACGATTAGTGAGTGTTATTGATTTGTCCAAGATCTCCCAAAGTCTCGATGGCGGGGTGAGTCTCAACGGCCAGCAACTCAATATGACTCCGATGGCGACTTTCCTACCCCCAGCAGGCGTGAGCTATCTTAGTTTCGCCCCTGGTGGGTTGGCACTGCTGACGGCGAGCTCTAAGGGCGACCTGCTGTTTGTGTGGGACCTAATGAGGGTTGTTCACCACCCGCCCGGGAATCCTTTACATGGAGGTCAAAAATCTGGCCCTGGAGTCCAAGACAACGCGAAGCTTTCCGGACCCCCCAACGGGCCAGACGGGGGTGCACTTGGGAAACATGTAAGGCAGATCGCTCGGTTTAGCCGTATAACACCAACAACAATTGTAGATGTCGGATGGTCCAGCCCTAAGGGCGAAAAGTTGACAGTGGTCACGGAGAGAGGAACAGTCCACTTCTATGACTTGCCCAGTGGTGCGTACCAGTGGCCTCCTCCAAGGCGACCACCGCCTTCTTCTAGCGCTATAACCACTGGGCCCCAAGTTGGAGCTGCAGGTGCGGCAGTCACGGGTGCGGTTAATCTGTTCAGTAGCTCTACCCAGCCCCTCCTATCGGCAGCTCGCAAGAGGCGAAGCAGGAGCAGCAGTATTGGCTCACCAAGTGGAGGCATCTTTTTGAATGGGAATTCCAACCGCCGTCCAGGACAGAGCGGCAGTGGCAGTGGATCACCTAATGACTATATAGGGGGGAATAAGGTTTCACTCCCTCAAGGGCTGGGCGGTATCCGGCCAGGCTCGGTGAAGTTTCTCGTCGGGAAAGAGAGGGGGCATGTAGCCCTGACGGGAGCAGGTGTGCTGCGGATCTATGAGGTTAGACCTGGAGGTGGCGGAAGCAAGAAGAAGAATGCTGGGGGTATCATGAACAACTTTTTAGAATATGAGTTGCCTATGTTACCCGATGGATCTTCACAGCAGAACACTCTTTCTGTCGAAGGTGAGGAGAAGCAAGTGGGTGGGTTCTGGACTGCAAGGCACCACCATCACCACCACCATCCGGTACATAACATCGAGCAACAAAAGTTTGAACAAAACCCACTATCCTTTGCCGAAATAGAAACGAACGCTATGTTCCAGCCCTTCCACACCGACAGACATGTAAGTTTGTTTGTGTATACAGATGCGGCAGGTGCCCACGGGCTTCTGCAGCATACTTCCAAGGCAACCGATTGGCTCGCGGGCAGCTCAAGACAGGCGAAGGCGCGTCGCCGCAAGGACGAGGCCAAACGTCAATCTCCTCTTCCAGCCACCCCTCCTCCTGAAGAAATTTCAGCCCCAGAACCAGTTCATGAACCGGCTTCCGAACCAGCTCCGGACATCCCCCCAGTAGTATCTCCTGCGACTAGCCCTACGCCGGAGAGCAGTGATCAATGGGTATTTGGCCTTCCCATCCCTGCAGAGAAACTAAACGTTGGCTCGGCACGCGGCGAGGTAGAGTTCACGGGTGACCAAGGCGGGCTGGCTGAAGCAATGGAAAGTGGACTAGAACTTGACCGAAGTGGGACTAGTGTGACAAAGAAGGGACGGAAGGGTGGCAGAGGGAGACTAGGTCCTGATGGTGAGGGATTCTTTGAGAACGACTGTGAGGTGTTGGAGTACACGGGCACCATGTAAGGGTTGACATTTTCCCTTCTGTTTGGGTTCTTGGTTTGGGCCGTTGGGCTGTTTCGGAGGTCTTTTTTCCTCTCTACTCACCGATCGACGCTTGCCGCAGTTTTTTTAATCGCCCTCAGTGACTTTTTTTTTCTTTTCGTTACGGCATTGATTTGGGGTTTTGGGACAGGATTTTTTTTCACGCGTTGAGATTATTGGACGAGATTCCACAGAAAAAAGAAAAAAAGTTTATCCTTTCACTACCTTTTTCTTTAATATCGTGGGCGCATGCACTGGTGGGGGGTTTTGTCTTTTCCATTTTCGCACCATTTTTGACTACCACATCTCGCGTTTTGTAATATTGATTTTCTTTCGCTTCGCTCATTCGTTACAATATCACACTCGGGCATGCTTAGGAGAACCAAAGTATATCCGGGCGTTCGAGTTGACATATTTTTTTCTCTTGTTTCCCCTTTTTTCTGCCCGGTTTCGTTTCCAAATTGTGAACGGAGGAGGGATGTTCAGTTTTGGGTTGTATGTACTCCATATTGTACGTATGTAGCATTGTAACTTAGTCTAGGTTTTGACAATTTGTATTTTAAGAGATTTGCGAATCAAATTGCATCTACTGGGTGAGCGGGTGATGGAAGTCACGAGGATGAACAGAGGTTGGTCACGAATGAATAAATGTGTGAGTAAGGCGAGTGAGGTGCTGTGAGTAATGGTGGTCATGCACGGGTGTGGAAGAGATTAAGAGGGTGAATGATGCCTGTGAAGTTTGGGACCAGGAGTGGTATCATACCGGTAATGGATATCACAGCACTCATAACTTTGGGAGCTCGTGCAGGACTGGATTATTGATAAAGTATCCAGGTGCCTTTTGACACGGTGCATGGTGCGTGAAGGCTCTTTCCACACAGGGTGTGCCTGCGAGGATTGCTCTAGACTGCGGCACCCTACGGTAATTATGATGTTGGGGGGAGTACTGTGCTGTATAGCATAATAGGCTGCCGGAGAGCTCGTTTGTTGACATAATAATAATATTATTATTATGGTTAAATGTGTTTGCTTGCGCTGTTCACTTTACTGTAGGTTTCGTAGATAGACGTGCTCGCACGAAGCCTACCGTATCATCTGTCAGAAACTTGGCTATTTCCCCTCCTTCCCTCCCTCCATATCTAATCTAATCTAATCAATCTATTAATCAATCCCTGCAAAATCTCAAGGTATAAATAAACCCTCTTCCTTCCTTCCTTTTTTTTCTTTCTTTCCCTTTCTTCCCTCCTTAGACAGACACGCCGATAACATAAAACACATTACTTTTTTACAGTCGACCTGTTCGTCACTCTCTATGGCGAGGAGTGTTTTCGCGTCGAGCGGAGAATAAACTGACAAGACCCGTTGCTGGGCGCCTGGCTTTTACGTACATTACCGTACGGGTGAGGAGTTGGGAATCAGTAGTGGTTACATTTTTTTTCTTCTTGATTTAGATGGCTCCTCCGTGGTTTGGGGAATCTTGTACGTGTACTTGTAAGCCACTGCTCGCTATGCGGGGAAAACGTTGTATGCTACGGTAGTAGTACAGTACCGGCATTCTTGAGAGTGGGTCGAGAGTGAATGACATTGAGAAAGTGAATGTGAATATAGTTGATGGGGGTTATGTATTTTTATTTTTATAATGTATATACCATGCCGGATGAGAGATGAATTTTTAAAGTTAGGGAGAATCAGTATGGACATGCTCCTGATGAACGCGTAATTAGGGATGTTATGCTTGTAATGCGTACGTATGTAAAGATCTCTGCCCCTTCTTTCCTGGTAGTTGTCGTCGTAGGCTTTTAGCCTCCCCTCGCCGGGGAAGGAGAAAATAAAGTCTATCCGGTTTTGTACCTGATCCGGGAATACTGTACTAACTTTATGCTGTACCTTACTCCCAGCGGTCCACGCACATATCCATCTATCGTACTCGTATCGTCTCCCACCACCCACACCCTCATACACCCACACCGCTCACTCGGTTTCTTTCTCTCATTTTTTCTTTTTTTGTTCACCTTCAACCCCGATCCGGAGCAAGCGGAGGCTATTCGTTTTGCACAGATGCTTTTCCGAGATGTGGTTGGGCGTCGCTGCTATATCTTGGCTGGCTTTCCCACCACCACTCCTACTTCTCCAGCAACGCCAGCGGCCATAGCTTCTACCCTCATTTACACGTACTCATCTACTGTGCGCTTGCGGACAAGCGCTCGCCTTCTACTTTCTACCTTTCCCCCTTCTTCCCTTACTCATAGTTCTTCCTCTTCCTCTCGTCTACACACACTCGCCACTAGTACTCGCACCCTTAGAATATCCAAGAAAAACCTATTCAAGCTGGCGTCGGCACAGCAACAGCGCGACCACATTGGTCATTCACATTCCCATTCTCACGGTCACGGCGGACATCATCACCACCATCATGACAATACATACCTGGTCTCGAAGAATAAGACTGATGCTGGGGTGAGGATTACTAGGATTGGGCTCTATGTGAACCTCATGATGGCTGTGTCGAAGGGGATTGGAGGGTGGTATTTCAACTCGCAGGCTTTGGTTTGCTTCCCCTCCTCTAGCTTCGCCCGGGGGCGTGACTGATGGGATGGTGATACAAGGTGGCGGATGCTTTCCATGCACTGACCGATTTGGTTTCGGACTTTATGACGCTGGGAACCGTGGCCTTTGCGCTTAGGAGACCGACGGAGAAGTTTCCGAATGGCTATGGGAAGATTGAGAGCTTGGGGAGCTTGGGGGTTAGTAGTCTGTTGTTATTTGGTGGGATCGCTATGGGTTTGTTTTCACCCCTTTGTGCTTTTTTTATACTTTTTTCTTTTGTTTTTTCTCTTCCTCCTTCTCTCGATGTTTGGAGTGGGGAAAGCTGACGGATGGTGTGGGGTGCGACAGGATACACTGCGTTGATTCATCTTTATGCTGAGTTCTTTACCGGTGGAAACCTACCCGAGTTCTTGGAACACGCCCATGGCCATTCGCATTCCCACTCTGACTTGGGACCGAATGTGAATGCTGCTTGGTTGGCTGCTGGTTCAATCGTTGTCAAGGAGTGGCTCTACCGTTCGAGTAAGTCTGTCCGGGGTAATACTACGGCTGAACTCTGGGGCTGACTGGAGTTGGGTAATAGCTATGAAGATTGCAAAGGAGAGGAAATCCTCGGTTCTTTCATCCAACGCGATCCATCATCGCATCGATTCGCTGACTTCTATTGTCGCCCTCGTCGCCATCGGTGGAGCTCACTTTCTCCAAAACGCATCCTACCTAGACCCTGTTGGTGGATTAATCGTTTCGCTCATGGTCATCAACGCCGGCTGGGGCAATACCCGTGCTGCACTCATGGAATTGGTGGACGTAGGCCTCGATAACGAAATCAAAGAATCCGTACAGAAAGCCTCGGACAAGGCCCTCGCGCTCCGTCAAGAGCGACTCAGCATCCGCGCAATTGGTGGCTCAAAGTCCGGGCAGAACTACCTTGTCGAGCTAACCGTGGAAGTCCCCATTGGCACCACCGTCCACGAAACCAGAGCCCTGGAGGAAGACCTGCGCGGAGTCGTCGGCGCTGAAGTGAGAGGCGTCAAAAGGATTAAGGTACGCTTTGTGGAAGAGGGCATCGAAGCCCCCAGTGAGTTTGTTTTCAAGGAGGAGGATGTGTCTGGCCAGGTTGAGGAACATAAACACTAGATTTGGGGAAAAAAAGCATTGGTGGGGCGTTTTGCTTTTGCTTTTTCCTTTTTTTTCTTTTCTTTTTGTGCGATTTTAAAACTGGTGTAGATAGCTGGATTTTTATCCTCCATTTTTTGCTTTTTTTGCTTTCTTGCTGTTCTGATATTTGCGCGATATAGCAGTATGAGAGTTAGCTGGCTTGAAGTACGGGTACTTTGCTCAAAGGGTACAGTATCCTTTCCTTCCGTGTCTATTTTGGTAGTTTGGGCTTGTGGATGCATTGTAGATACCTGTATGACGCTGTTTCTGCTGAAGTGTAGTTATTATTTATAGACGAGCAGTCATTTGCTTGTATTGTGCTACACAGTGTTACCGGCCCTCCTCCCTCTCAACGTTTACCGAGCGTGCCTACACTGGAGGTGATAGTTCACTGAGTCACATAGAAATAATTCATACCAGACATGACACCTGGTCTTTAAGGGTCATCGCAGCCCAATCTGTCTCAACCAACAAATTGTATGACAATAATGTTATGATGGGGGAACAATAGAAAGGCACAAGGCATTATCCCAAGTGCCTCGAGGGAACTTGACTTTTTGCTTCCACTTTTTCCTCCCTCTTTCCGTACTCAAGGATGATGCAACCCCCCCCCCCCCCGCAGTAAAACCTAGGGGGCAAAGGTCATTCCGGAGGTTAATTGCTGGCGCCCGTTCTTGAGTGAAGTGGAATGTTTAAACAGGAAGAACTGCCTTGTCCTGGCGCTTGTTCTAGGCGGAACGGCTCAAGTCTTTGATGGCCTAGTTCCGTTGTTTGTTACGCAACGAGCTCTCTCTGTGTTCGTAGGTGCTTCCTTCACTCATACAAGTGTACAAGTATTGCAAATCGAACAATTGAAACATCCAAGGTCGCGTGGCCCAATGGCAAGGCGCTTGACTACGAGTTCCTCTGATATCAAGAGATTGCAGGTTCGATCCCTGCCGCGATCATTTTTTTGATTTTCTTCTCTGCGTTCTTAGCTTATCTCGATAAGCCGCTCTGTGGGCTGCTGCCAAGATTTTTAGGCAGGTGAGCAGCGGGGAGGCGGAGGCTCAAGTGGGTTGCCTTACGTCATTCTAACTCAACTTCACAAACAACCACTCTCCTTCTTTCCACCACCGTGCAGTTTGTTTGTTTGTTATTTTTTTGTTTCTGCTAAAATTTTCTCAATGGAAAGGAGAAAGCTTTATCGAGAACTCAATGGTGCCCGTGGGATTGGGTCTAGTGCCAGTTTCTACGGTGCACGTTCTTGGATCGAGAGGTTAGATCTGGTGGCTGAGCTTTCCGGGCATGAGGGATGTATTAACACACTCTGGTACCCCCCCCCTCTAAAGCCTGCTGCGTAGTCGGTAGGGCTAATTGAGAAAAAAGCTGGTCCCGCAACGGCGAACTCCTAGCCTCCGGCAGTGACGACACCCAGGTCAACATCCACACCGTATACCCAGAATTCGCGCTGAACACACGCATAGACACGGGCCACACAGAGAACATCTTCAGCGTAAAGTTCATGCCCTACTCCTCCGACCGCACGATACTCTCGGCGGCCGGTGACGCCCAGGTCCGCATCTTCGACGTCGAGTACGCGTCCGCGAACTTGAACTCAGCGGCGAACAAGTCGAATCGGCCACTTCCCCCTGCGTCCGCACCGGCTGTCGGGCAGCACTTTTTCTTCGGGAGGAGGATTGTTGCCGGTAGCGACATTGTCCCGTTGAAGCGGTATTCGTACACGGAGGATCAGAACAAAGTCTACAGAAACCATACCTCGCGAGTCAAGAGGATCGTGACCGAAGCGAATCCTTATACGTTCCTGACCTGCTCCGAGGATGGGACTGTGAGGCAGTGGGATCTTAGACAGCCGAGTGAGTTCTACACTGGGCCGACTGGGAGGAGGGGGAGGGATGGTAGGGGGAGGGGGTACTATGGCATGACGGTGATTGACGACGAGGATGAGGATGGGTTAACTAGTGGCGGGGCACCCCCGCTGATCAATTACCGCCCGTGGGGGATTGAGCTGAATGCCGTTTCTTGTTCGACCAGTCAGCCGTTCTACATTGCGCTGGGGGGTCGGAATTTGCATTGCTTCTTGCACGATAGGAGGATGTCTGGGAGGGATTTGGCAGCCGAGAGGGGTTCTAGGAGGAGTTCTAGTTCTAGTTCTAGCTCTAGCTCTAGCACTACTGGTACTATGGATACGGCGACCAGGTGTGTTAAAAAGTTTGTGCCTAGGCCTGGCAGCGGCGGGGGATGGGGGGATCCGCACATTACGTCTTGTAAGATCTCGGATGCGCATCCGGATAACGTACTTGTCTCCTGGAGCGGGGATGGAGTATACATGTTTAACATCAACCAGAGCCCCGAAGAACCTAGTAGTGGTACTGATAAGCAGGGCAAGGAAACCCGGGACCCCGACGAGCGCAGGGACAGGGACGCATCTGATCCCGGGCCTAGCGGCGATAGCAGTAGTGGTGGCGGAGGAGGCAGCACCGATGAACCAACTACCGGGAGGCTCCGAGAGTCAGACCACGACTCTTCATCTTCATCTTTCCCCATTCCCTCCTCCGATGAGGAGGAAGAACCCGAAGCCGAAACTGTAGACCGGCACCAGGACCGAGATCAGACACCCAGCACACCCTTCCCAGAGGGCCAATTTCTAACGACAGCTGGCCTACTCATTGCCCTCAAACAAAAGCTCGCAACCCTCCAAACCACCCCCTCTTCCCCGGAAACGGAAGAGGAACTTGCAAACGACATCTATGCCGCGGCAACACACACCTACCGCCGCATCCGTCGTAAGATCCTCTCGCAGGAGCAGCGCGACCTAGAATTCCTTACCCTCGCCACCCTCACCGAGAACAACTCCGAGTTTCGCCGCCGCCGGGGGGAACGCAACGAGCGTGCACGCGAGCGCCGCAAGGCCCGAGATTGGGTGCGTGCCGTCGGGCACTATGCCCATGCGGTGCTGCTGCTTGGGCAGGTTGATGATGAGGAAGATTTTGAGGAATTGGAGTATACGCGCGATGTCAGATATCGTGTTTTCAAGTTGGCTTGTGGGGTTGCTACCGGGGGGAGGGATGGGGGGCTGGAGGTTGTTAGGGGGGAGCATGGAGTTGGGTTTGGGTTTGGTGATGATGGTGATGATGGGGATGAAGATCCAGATGAGGAAAGAATGTTAAGGGAATACTTCACAGACATCCTCATAAACGCAAGCCCCCAGCCAATCCTGGACCCCTCGGGGAACGCCTTGTATAATTCCGAAAGCGACCTAATAACCTCCCTCCGGACACTAATGCACTCCCCCTCTCCCCCTCCAACTCCGCACCTAAAAATAACCCTGCTCCCAGCCCTCCTCCTAACCCTCTGCCCCCCCATCTCCACCACCTCCCCCACTCCCTCCATTTCTCCCACCCCCTCACCCCCCCTCCACCAAACACATCATCAACCAAACCCGCACG
>Ga0307507_10000689_pt1 | contig 73933 bp, 9 predicted proteins | sample 7_EM_MG_FD_207223 | JGI IMG/M metagenome (GOLD analysis project Ga0307507, IMG submission 207223) | Populus trichocarpa ectomycorrhiza microbial communities from riparian zone in the Pacific Northwest, United States - 7_EM | ecosystem: Host-associated > Plants > Roots > Unclassified | place... | reverse complement strand
TTGACCGTATCCGAGACATACGAGGGTAGCGTCGATCATGTCTCGGAGCCTCTTAGGCGACGATCTTGTGTCTCAGCGTAGTGCTGGTGAACTGTTACAATTTATAGTAGCAATCTAGTTTAGCCATTATTTAATCTTCTATAGGGCTGCTACCATATTGTAAATATTATTATAGTTATAACTGGCGGCTGCGTGACTAAGGCAATAAGTGACTTTTTTAAGAAGATCTTCCTAGTCTTCGGCATTGTCTTAGGTAAGAACTCTAGTATATTCCTAGAATTTAATATAGAACTTATTAAATAATTTAGTAGGACTTATCTTTAGGGCACGTAGTTTGGCTTAACTAGTGGCCACTAGGTTATAGTCGCGGTATATTTAGTTAAGGTCCTTAAGGGCTTCCTAGTAAGACTGCCACTTCTAGGGACTGCTAGTCTCCTATTAAATAAAAAGCCTATTAAACGGGATGCCCTTCGTTTGCCTAATAATATAGCCAATCTTAGCATCTTCTATAGGGAAAAGGTAGGCGCTTTAGGTTAGTTTTTTATAGACTTGTATCTTCCAGTAGCTGTATTCCTTGCGGTCACCCTAGAAGATTAGGGGGTTAAGGTAGTATATATTAGACCCTACGGTGGCGGTTTAAGTAGGTAAGATTACTAGGGGCGTAGAGACTTAGGTAGTGTTATATATAGTAAAGGGATATCTAGTACCGTTACGAATGTGCTTATTAAGCTAAGATTATAGGTATTTAATTATACCCTCTCTTTCCGTAACTGTAGTAATGAGTATAATCTCGGCCTTTTTTAATTATTGGACGTCGCGTTTAGATACGCGGAGGTTGTCTTTAATCTCTTAGCGTATGTTATTAGCGAGCGCCTTACGGGCTTGTAGGTCTTAGATAATATTATAATCTTAGGTAGCATGCATCTCAGCTTATATAAGCTTTAGATAGTAGTTCTATAAAAGGTGGTAGTATTTATTAGGTTCTCGTGCTATTATTTTTAAAAAAGTCTTAGCGTCTTATATCTTAATCTTAATAGGTAGTAGCCCTTTAGCTTATTTATCCGTAGTTGTGTAATTAATAAAGGATAAGATATTGTTAATGTCTACCTTATTAAGGTTATTATAGTCTTTTAAGCCACTAGGCTTCCCTTTAGGGGTTAAGGCTATGGTTAGTAAATTAAATCCTTCTGGGATTAATTAGCGTCGTGGGTTTAATATAGGTATTAGATTGTTCTTTAAGTTTAACATAGTAGCTAGTAAGGAATTTCGTCTTACTATTGTCGGTTCTTTAGAAGTACAAGGTGGGAGATACGCTGCTTCTAGCAGCGCCTGTAGTATTATAGAGACGTAGAATTGGTTATAGGCTGAGCGTTAGTGATAAAAAAGGCGCAACGTAATGTCACGGGACGGGGGCAATGGCTACAGAACGTATGTATTCGGGGAGTCTACAAGACGTTGCGCGATCGATCGTAAGGGTTGAGGGTGTAAGGAGGTGATATACCTACGCGTAGCTGACGTAAGCTATACGCGAGGTATACGCAAGAGCACGGGGCTCTCCTATGGAGGCCCCTATGGTGGGGTTCCATGACACTTAAATACTAGAAGTAGTAATAGGAGCCTCCTCCTCTATCTTAACGTTATTATTAGTAGTATTATTAGTCCCATCCCTAGAAGTATTAGTATTCTTACTAATATTCTTTTTAGAGTAGTAGGAATTAGACAGACTACTACGGCCAGGGGACTAGTAGGGAGAATGTTTATCTTTATTACTATCCTTAGTATTATCCTTAGATTCTAAATTGGTATCTAGGTAAAGATTGGAAAGTTAATAACTAAAGAGTTAGTATAGTTCCTAAATATATTACTAAGGAGACTTACCTAGCTAGAAAAGCCTGCGTAAGAGTGCGAATATTATTATTTATAAGAGTGAGCTGCTTATATATGCGCTCCTAGACACTATATATCTGAGATTGCTATATCTCTATAGCAGTAGAAACCCTTATTAAATTAAAGAGGCTATAAGTAATAGAAGACACCTTCTATCCTTGTCTTTTACCATTCTAATATAGACAGAAATCCCTAATGGCGTATTAGAGCCGATGAGCCTTATATATATAAATAGCGGGGATTTAATATAGTTAGTAAAATCTAGAATAGAATGGAATAAGAAATACTAGAATATAGGTCTTTCTCTAGCTATAATAGTGGGAATACTTAGATCTGTTCTTGCTAAAGCATAGTATCTTATAGATATAGGATGGGTCTAGTATAAGCACGTAAATGCAATAACAGTAGTACTTTAGAGAAACCACTGTAGGAGTAATAGAAGTGGTCTATAGTGCTATTAGAGTAGGGATAATACTGCTGCTAGTCTAGGGACGTATAGTATAATTATAAGCCATTACAAGAGAATACTATAGGAAGTTAGTATTATTAAAGAAATAAAATAGGGATCCTGTTACTTATAAATATGTTATAAAAAGAGAATAGAGCAGTAGAGGAAAGAATAGCTGGAGATATAAAAGCTAAAAGCTAAGATATAATAAAAAACGGTCTGCTAAAAGGTAAGACAAATAGTATTATTAATAGAAAGACGCGTAAGAGATAACAGCTTATAAATTAGAAGAAATTAATATTAAGATATTATTATTAGGACCTATTTTAGGTAAATAGGAATAGTGGCTAGTTAATATATTGTATAGGACAACCTCTAGATTAGCTTATAATAAATTCTTATAATAAGGAAGGTAAATCCAATCTAATTTTTATTATTATTATAAAGAGCTATAGTAAAAGAAGAGCGGAGGAATAAAAGATAAAGTAAAGTTTTACGCTAGTAAAGAGCTAGCAAGGAGCCGTATTATAGAGTACCTTTCTACTAAAGAACTTCCCCAGTGGTTTTGGTTAAAACTCTATAAGAGTTTATTAAGAGGTAAAGTTTTAGAGGACTAAGACCCTTAAAGGGAAGGTAATTGTAATAGGCGCTCCTAAAAGGTATATATTAGATAAGACAGATAAAGGTTTTACTAATATCCTACTAATATCCTAGAGGAGATATGGTTAAATAGATAAGGGGTAAAGGGTTTTACTAGTGTCTTAAAAGGATTATAAAAGGAGCTGGTTCTCCTCTAGAGAAAAACTAGCAATTAGTCTCTAAATAGAAGAGGTTAAAAAGCATTTGTCCTTTAATATATAAAGCTCGTTCTACCTTTGACTTACCTTCTACTTACCTATAACTCTTATTCTACACTATTGATTAGATAATTATATGTTTTGGTTAGACTGGCCTCTTATAAGGAGGTAGTTCTACCTTATATATTTAGTTAAGAGTTACTTAACACGTTATTCTTAGTAGACTAGGTAAACTAATTATAATTAAGCTTAAAGAGAGTAGATAAGGTTATATTATTATTAGTAATATTAAAAGGTAAGAAAAATATAGTATTAATTATAAAGGTAGAGTAAGTAGAGGGGTATAAAATTTAAAGATAATATATACAATAATATATAAAAATAAGTTTAATATTTAGTAATTTTAACTTTATATAGGGTTACCTAATAATTTTAAAATGCATATATATTGTTAAGAGGCTTAAGAGTTATTTACTAAGCCTTTGGACCGTATTTCTACTACCTTAACTTTAAAATTATTTAATATTTAATAACTTTTAGTATTAAATATATCGTGTTAATATTTAATATTTTAATAAGCGTAATTAGTACCGAATACTGATAAAAACACTAACTAGTATATTAAGAGAGGGAATAAGCAATATCACGCTCTCGGTAGGAGAGCCGGGTGCCTGGATCTTGAAGAGGATCTCTGTAAGGGATATTATTGCGGACACCTCGGGTTGCCCTTAGGACAACCTCCGGACGCCCCTCGGATGGTCGCCGGTCACGTGCCTCCGGCACGTGACCGTAGTATATAGTCTCCACGACCCCTGAGGCCTCACCTCCTCAAGGATTCGTCTCTCTCACCAATCTATCCTGTTCCACAATCGTGTCCTTATAGCCCCCTGTCTACAAAGTCCCCTCACAATCTCGAGGGATTAGGTATCGAATTTTTGGTGGATGGTGGCCATTATTCCAGCGAACAAGATTCGGCATTTTAGAATACAAGATTGTACATATATGAGGATCTCTTCCCGTTGTTTTATATTATCTAGCTGTTCTAGTGGCTTCTGCGGATTTATAATACGCTGCATATGGCTAAAACAACGTCAGCGCTAGCAGGGAGCGCGCGGCAGCCCGCTCAGGTTGCCCCCTTGTAAAGGCTCCAAGGCCTCATTTTAATACGACAGAGTTCTCATTCTAGATCGTCCGGTCAACAGGGCTAGTTCACAAGGCTTTTTTTCAGCTGAATCGTAGTTTTATTATATTACTTATGACACCATAGCCTCGTATTTTGGAAGCTTGGTGCGCGGCGCGGAGGTCTTGGCAGATGAAGATCATTTCCATACTGTCCTTTCTCCGCGATCTTTCCAGCCTGCCACCAGCGTCCCTGCGTCTTGCCTTGTGCAGCTAATTAGGCCTGCCAATCCGATACGCCACTCTGGCCGTTGAATAGCTCCCGCATTTCCTCCCGCACCTACGATCCTAGTAAGGCAGACACGATAGCGCATGAGAACACGAGAAGTTGATCCAGGTTTCAACCCTTTTAGTGCGAAAACTCTAACCGTGTTTAATAGACTCATGCACTCTGTATCGATTACCTCCTTTTCGTGGATTTCTCCATATGTCTGCTTGAGTATTTTAACTGCTATGCCAGTATCAAGGTTTGCTCGATCTTTAGGAATTCCCTGCTCTCCTCATATTTTTATTCTTCGTGGAACACTAAAAAGCCGCCTATCACTAATCTGGCTTCCTCGAGAAATCAACGGGAACCTCAAACATCACATACCAGGGTCTCCCGTGTCATCGCCTTATCCTGAATACTAAACACGTCCTGGCCACGCACTCATACTCATTAAGCGTTTTCTTAAGCAACCGCGCAAAACACAGAGTCAGACAAAACCATGACGGAGGGGGAAAAAGGCGGGTTTCCTCTTGTATCACCAGTTACCAACTACGACGAGCACCCACACGAACTACCTCAGGCCTTCAATACAGATCCGAGGGAAGGGTTGCAGGCATTTAATGTCAGATCGTTGATGCTGGCAGACGACAAAGGATCCAATGCACCAGAACACATCGAGCTTGACCAAGATCCCATGATTGTCGTCTCGGAGGGTGACCGCAATGGCGACGCGCAAAGGAGTAACTCCAACAACACAGACGGATCTGGCAGTGGGGAGTCTGCGAAGGAAAGGAGAAAAAGGACGTGTGGACTATCACCACGAATATTCTGGCCGTTATTAGTAGTTTTGTTCTTAATTGTTGTCGGTGCTGCAGTTGGAGGAGGCGTAGGCGGGTCTATCGCAGCGGATAATCGTAGAAAAGCACACGCAGCCAGCGTGAGTCTTGCTTCCGCTATCGCTGTATCCGCAAGTGCCGCATCTGCAAACGCAGCAGCAGCAAGTGCGTCAAAGTAAGCCTTCACCTTCACAATCCAGCCAGTCAGCGCTAATCCTCATAGGACTGCCTCTTCGACATCATCAGCTCCCTCAAGCACCTCCACTCCGGGGTACGGCAATTTCACTGTCGAGGTTTTCAAGGGACAGAACTTCACAGACACACATCAAAACTACTCGAGCGTTGGCATTTTTTCACTCCCTTTTACTGCCAATAGTTACGTCTGGGATGGGAGGCAGAGCGGTTGCTGCGTTACGTTTTGCAGCAAATCAATATGGATTGGTTATAGGTGTCAGAGCGATACGCATCAGCCGAAAGTAAATATGGATAAAGTTATTCTCGGCTGTGGAGGTCCAGCCGCAGAGTCCAATAGCACATGTCAATGAAATTCAAAAGCGGGTACGTTGTTGGGATGATGTTTTCCATCTCTAGGTGTGATTTGAGTGGATGACTTGCTCCAAGATGTTATCCACATAATTGCAATATGTTTAGCAAGTGAAGCCTCATCATCACAGAATATCTCACTTCCACAGCAGAGATCGTCTTGTTGACTTCACAATACGCGACATAGCAGAAAGCCTAATATGCATCAATATCTTCTGATTTCAAACCACCTTGGCCGTAATGTTGGATTTCTATACGAACCTCACATCGCTCTTTCGTCAACGTGTTTTTACAACGTTTTGTTTGTCTACACCACGTCTAGCACTCCTTCTCAAATTCTGGTCAGTGATCTTTTTGGACTGGAGTAGAGTGGATCTGGCCTTGGATCCACTCCATCCAGCTAGTAAATCATTTTACTCCAAGAGCTCCTTGGAGCTCCAGTATATTTATATACTAAAAATAGAAAAGCCTAGCGCCAATATAATAATATAAAATAATATAATAAAGTCGGTTTTAAGAAGAAATAAGTAGAGAAGGCTAAAAGAGAGGGAATATAAAGAAGCACACAGAGTTAGAGAAGAAAGAAAGAGGTAAGTAGAAGTAGGTAGGTAGAGGTATGGGAGCACAAGCACGGAGCACGAAAGTTCTTATCTTATCACACGTGATATACGCACGCACCTTCTTTCCTTATTAAGACTAGATGTTTCCGTATTAGGTTAGATTTGGCGCTCCAAGAGCTCCACGGCCTCGAATCCACCCCATCCAATCAATTAAATTGACAAGATCCACTCCAGTCAAACTACGGCTCCACCACGGAGCTTCGGAATTAACCCAGTCCAAAAAGATCACTGATTCTGGTGCTGTCAATCGTAAAACCAATGGCAGCTTCTATCGTGAGATCTCGCATCATTTATTCCAGCATCCGCATCCCTACCACGTTCTAGCTAAGAATAGCACGCTATGAAGTCTGGGCGAAAAAAAAGGGGTTTTGTTCAGTCATTATTTCTACGGACGGCACTCAAAAAGATCCTACTAAAGCACCCCTTACCAGAATAAGCTATGAGACTGGTCGGCGAATAGCCCCACGACTTGTATCTCTACCTCTTCTACTGGTAGCACACATGGACGCGGGACCCCTACACGCCCTGGAGGATGCACATAATCAACATAATCGCCTAAAATTGGTGATTATGATTATATAAGGACTCTAATTCCGAGCCGCCCGGCCTCCGTGTACGCGATTATATACCCGGGTATATAAGTTTTCTTTAAACCAACACTATTAGTAAAGGCGATATATTATAAATAGTGACTTTTTATGTTTATAAATGGTGTTAAATTTTTTAAGTTAGTCCAAGCGTAATAGTTATGTGCATCCCTGCCGGCGGCGCCGTGTTAGATAGAACTCTCCCACAGCTTCGACTACCGTTTAGGTCCGGCGATGAAGTGCTCCAGTGCGGACGAGGACCATGTGGACCCAGATCAGTCGGAGGAGCGCAGGCTCGATATTTTTTCTCGTCCTCGTGCATTGTCTTGACTGTGTCTTTCGCAGGAGCAGGTTAAGGTTAATTTGGAGTGCGCTTTTTCCCCAGCACGTAAGGCCTGCGCACAGAACGATTCTCTTTTTGCTAGGCGCGTGATGGTATGCCAGCGTAATTGGATGTAGCTGTGTTTGGAGTGCTGGCAGATTGAGCTGGATGAGCTGATCACTGCTCGGGACGAATGTGCGTCGGATCAAGCGGGGAAACGCCCAGCCTGTTCGCGGCCGACGAAGACGATTAAGGAGGAGGATGTGGTGTGTCGTGCTCGATGCCGGAAGTTTCGTAGCTTGCTTCAATAAATGTAGTCTACTATTGAACTCGGCCTTAGAAACTTTACCCGAAATGATTTTTAATATCATTTCATCTTTCGGGAAGTTCAGCGTCGATGTTTTCTTCTCCCGAAAAGACAAAGAGACATACAGTCGGCTACTGGATGCTTTTAGAAACACAGCTTCCTTTATCCGAGCATGGTTTGTCTACCATACATAATCAAATTTTAGATCTGTCAAAGAAACGGTCGACAGGAGTAATAATTACAAATTGTCGTCAGCATCGTCGTCAGCCTTTTGCCACGTACCTAGTGTATATAGTGAGGCTCTAGAGCCTCTTGCAGTGAGACAGAGTCTTCCTCGCCTCCTTCTGGCCTGCATCGGATCGAAATTTTGGGACTGGCGGCTCAGGGAGCTGGTGGGCGAACGTTATAAAATGTTAAGAAACATGCAACACTATTTCTGGAATATCAGCGCTATGGAAGAAGACCAGCTTCGCTCAGCCGGCTTCTTGGGATGTACGAATAAATAAGACTCATGGAAGCCTACGAGCGTTAGCTAGATCCTAAGAGAAGAGTGATAGAAGTCCGGATAGCTAGAGCAGATGACTGGCTAGCGGAAGATGCTCTGTAAAACTGATTTGTCCAGAAATTGTTGTTTTCGTCATTTTGTTCAAGCAAGGTCAGGAACAGCGTTCTAGTGGCTTGGAATCAGAATGGTTTCAGGTATTTGATATTTTGAATAACAATACTTTATTAACCATCCTTGTTTTGTTATGATGTTAATTAATCGTGAACAGGTAGGAGATCGAGAATCCCGATTGGAAAGCCAATAGGCAGACTTTTTAGGAGAAATCATGTTTGCAAAGATTGTTTAGCGGTGTATTTACGCAAATGTAGCGCAGGACGGTGGTGTTCAGCTTAGTGATTTATTTGGACTGGCGTGGCGTGGATCTGCTCCAGTCCAAATCCATTGCTCCATACCTAAATAGGAATAACAGTTACCTATATAGGCTAGCTCGCAATTTGGATGAGTGTTCACGCCAGTCCAAATAGATCACTGGTTCGTGGTATTTCATACACAGCAATACCACTAACGGAAAATAACAAAGTCAACACCCTGGCAAACATTTCCCAGTAACGGAAGCCAAAGATAAGCCTTGGCTCTCGTGAGTTCATTCAAGTTCCCGACCTTAGCTTCTGTCGATCGATAGTCCGTGCACCGATTGTAAGAAAAGAATGAGGACTCTGTCTATTGAATGTGGTTCTAAGACCTCTATATATACATGAGAAAGGTGTAGGAAATAGGAAAGACAAGGGGGGTAGGGGGTGGCAATGGAAACAAGGGGTAGGTGACCGAGTCAATGACTGAGTCAATGGGTAGGTAGCTGAGTCGGGGTAGTAAGACGCCTGATTCAGGTCGACAGCTTCACCGTAATAAAGCTGCACTAACCAAGAAAAGCTTGCAGACTAGCTTTACATACTTTTCTATCCCTACAAACATTAATATTTTGATAAATAGATATTTTCTTGACGTTGAAACGTGCTGACATTCCTAAAAACAGCCCAACAGACTGATGAGGTCACTTAGTGCACTGTGAGTTCCATTCAGCGTCCTTTAGGAGGAGTCACGTCGAAGGAAATTCGGGAATTCATGTGACATATTGTTATCAGTCGTTGAATATAGGATGTGCAGTGAAAAATGCTGCCGCCCTCAGGGTTGTCAATGATGAATGAATGAATAAATAGGCCCAATATCGTATTCAATTCATAAGCTAACCAAAATATCGCAATATGAATAAATAATCACAATATCTTAGATATAGGCGGTATTACCGGTCTTAGTATAATAGGGGTACTAAATTAATAGGGCTAATATCTCCTTAGAGGCCTCTACCCCCTTAAATATCTACTAGTAACTCTTTCCTTCTAGCCTTATATAACTTATCCTTTTTCTTATAACTTTAAGTACTTTAATGGCTTAATATTTACTAGCCTAAGCCTCTATATATATTTATAATTTTATAAATATTCATTTATAAGGGCTAGCAAAATATTTAATTATTATCACTTCTTATAAATGAATATATCGTTATAAAGCAATGAATAAAAATATCATTAACAACCCTAATTGGAGGCGCACTTTGAGGTCGAAGACAGTCGGAGTGAGCGGCTGCCAAGGGTTCAGTTGTACCAACCGGAACATGACCCCCGGGCACTCTCAGTCCTTCCGTTCCTCTGAGGGCCTCCTTACTTGACCACCAGATTTTGGAAACACACTGGGGATTGGGGGACCCTGCATTTGGGGCATATGGTTGACGAACTGCCGCCGTGAAAGAGTGCTGTTCAAAGCCGTAGCCAATCCGCTTAGGGGATAGCTCTTCTGAGGAATGCTAGGGCGGGCTTCTGCAGTCTCTAGCTTTTTTGTAGTGCCTAAGCCCAAATTTATTTCATCTCTCTCTTTTTCAATCGTTTCCCGGATTGTCTTCCAAGGCGTCAAATTGGCGCTTCATGGCGCGAGTCATTAGTTGGTAAGGCATTTCGACCGGATATGAATAGTCAGTGACTAATATACTCCATAAGAAGCTTTAGTATGGTTCAGGTAGTCCATGCTGCTGAATTGGCCGGTAAAATGGCAAGTTGGACGCTGGGCCGATGAGTTATAAGATGAGAGATTTGGAACTGGTAAGAGTAAGATATATATATCTTTTATATCCGAGTCTTACCATGAATCTATCCGTCCTTGCAGTGATTCTACTGCGAGGGCGGCCAGGGTTGTCAATAATATTTTTATTCATTGCTTCATAACGATATATTCATTCATAAGGAGTAATAATAATTAAATATTTTGCTAGCCCTTATAAATAAATATTTATAAAATTATAAATATATATAAAGGCTTAGGCTAGTAAATATTAAGCCGTTAAAATACTTAAACTTATAAGAAAAAGGATAAGTTATATAAGGCTAGAAGGAAAAAGTTACTAGTAGATATTTAGGGGGGTAGAGGCCTCTAAGGAAACATTAGCCCTATTAATTTAGTACCCCCACTATACTAAGACTAGTAATACCGCCTATATCTAAGATATCGTGATTATTCATTCATATTGCGATATTTTGGTTGGCTTATGAATTAAATACGATATTAGGCCTATTTATTCATTCATTCATCATTAACAACCCTGCCTCTAATAGATAGTTTTCGGTATCCATACCCAGAGTGCGTACGTGGCGGGCATGCTCCTTAATTGAGGCCAAACCCCGAATGAGGCAGAATCTGCTGTAATCGCCGATTGCTTGAGATTTCTTGGGAAAATCCCTCGTCCAACCTCTCAGGATGCTCCAGTTGCAGTGACACAGGATGTTGCTGCTATGAGTACTAGCACACCTAGCTAGTCAACTGAGGAGACAATTGAAGCCGAGGGTCCGATTTCCATAGTGCCGGCAGATATGGAAGCCGCAGATAGTATTATGGGTCTTCGGGATGGATCGCTGTGGGCTCCGAGGGCTCTTAGTGTCCTTGGGAGACGGTTGAAGCCGTCAGGTTTGCGTGGAGGGTTCAAAGAGGCTCAAGGAGTACCAACCGACGGAACAGAGGGCTTGGAATGCGGCTCCTTATGGTGAAGCATATCTAAACACGGAGGATATTGAGTAATATCTATTTGATTATTTTCTCGATAAAAACTCGAGAGATCCTAATGAAGCATTTCTCTCGTGTTAGCCAGTCAAAAGGCTACCGCGATAAACAATGCTCACGGGAACTGAGGAAAGCCATACGACTTAGAAGTGCTCTTGATCGTTCAAGGTGGAAGCTGTTGTAGGCGGAAACATTGTGAAAGAACGATGTGGCCACGAGATCAGAATCACCGAAAAGGATGCATTCACTGAAATACTCACATATAAAGTGCGTTAGTTAGTTCTACTATCTTCAGTATCTTGTCAACCTCCCTTTCAACTCTGGCAAAGTCCAACTGACAACTTACAAGTCAATTGAGTGCCAAGCCTACCGTCCTTACCAGCTTTCTTCAAACAAACCTACACTGATATGTTGTCTCTACGGATGACTCAAGCTATGCAAGAGCGAGCCGAAGTAACCAAAGGGGAATTAAGAGAGATAGCGGAAAGAGAAAATAGCCCAAGGAGAGAAACGAGGAGACAGGCACTTGTGGATACACGCAATCACCGCCTTGCAAACGTAGACCTTCCCTATCGTGCTGCTCGGAATCCTGAGCCATACCCAGCAACGGAAAGGGCTTTAGAGGAGAAACACTCATGGATGAATGAATGTTGGACTTTGGGACAACATGGTTTGGCGTGGGCAATCTATCGAGCAAATAACGCGCCAGAAAGCTATGTTAGAAGCACTGACATTAAACGGATGGCCATGAACGGATTGGAAGACGAAATTCGTGCTGCAGCAGCCCGTGCTGGTGCTCCTTGGGTATTGGCCAAGGAAGCTGAGCTGAGGGCTTCCAGCCAGAATAATCACGCTCACCACGCCAATGCTCAAGGTACTGAAGCCGATGAAACACAAGACGCTCTTGCTACGGAAATTGAAGGCCTTGGTGAAGTTGGACCAGCTGACCTCGAAGCAGTAGAGACTCTCCTGAGTATTCGGGAAAATCCCCTTCAGATTGGTAGAACGACCGAGAGCATTATGGGGATAAAGACAGCTGACATTGAGGCTGCATTGATTCTCATGAGTCTTCGGGAAGATTGCCATCAGAAGACATGACTCGTAATGCATTTCTCGTAGTCATTTTCAAGTTCGTCGAACCACCGCTGTGCGATTACTATATTGTGAGGGGCACGACATACGCGAATGAATGATTGGTGATAGAAATGAACGATCCGGGAGCTCACACAGTAGCCGCAGGTAATTATGGGAAACCGATTCTAGCTTCGGAATGTTTTTGCATTTGTTGTTTGAATGCGAACTTCCTGGTACATTTCGTAGATGTGCGAGGGCTGCTAAATTAGCTTAATGTAATGCTTTTCTGATAAACACTAGATGAAAAGGCGAGTCTTTCAATATATGGTGAGTATTTCAGAATGGTAGTCTCTTAGAAATAACGTCTAGAGCAACAGAGGAGCTTCATATGACTTAGCGTATAGAGCTTGCTGAATACATGGCTTGATAAGATCAAAGGGGCCATTTCATGCATATCGTGACTACTTACTTCTCCAATCATGCAAGGTCTTCAAATCCCCAGTTGGTAATTCCAGTTCATATAGCAAATATCCAACAATCTCCTCAACCAGCTCCGAAGGTAGTCTTGTCCCTGCCGCCAGCATGACTCGACTCCTGATATCGAATACAGCCTGACTTTCCTTCAGAAAGTCTAGCGATTTTGTGAAATAACACGTATATTCCCAAGGCGCCACAGTTGCAATTCCAAATTCGATCTCCGTGATCGTGTCGCGCACATCCCAATTGTCCAAAGCCTTCTCCCATTGTTCCAGAGCGATGTACAGCAGAGCATCGTCGAGCAACCAGTATATGTTCAAACATTGCGAGTTCAGCATGCCGCCGAAACATGAGTCCGGCCGGTGGAGGACGTCAATGCTGAACCAGACGAGCAGGTCGATGCTTAACCTGAAACCATTCGGCAGTCGCGCAAGCCGCCAGATCTCGGAGATGAACTCTTTCGTGCGCATTGTGACGTAGGCATATTCCCAGTCATGGTAGATGCCATGGTAAAACGAGGTAGTTGAGGCCCGGAGCAGCTCGGCGTAGGTCGCAGCGTCGGAGGCGTGGAGAAGGTCATGAATCTCAGCGGGCACTTCGACCACCGAGGCATCCACCTTCTGCTTTCCTTTGTGGATAGCAAAGCTCTTATTAATGTGACTCTCCATCATCCAGACGGATAGCCTGACTGCAGGCGTGTCGAGGTGTTTCAAACGATTTTCCAGTATAGCAATACGATCGAGAGCCTGTTCAAGGGTCATGGGATCAGTGCGCCGCGCTTTAGTCTTAGGTTCGGGGCTTTCATACTCATGAGGCCGCTTGGTTCCCGACATAATCGACATTGTTGGCGGAGATGGCGAGTGCGAGGGGAGAGTCGGATGATATATGGCTGTCTTTGGGGAGCTGAACAACGCAGTTCGTCATACCTGCCTGGTTGTCGATAACGCCAGGCATCTATCAGCCTTGGCCGGATACCCAATTGGGTTTTTAGTTCCTGATTTTGGCAAGTAGCTTGGATCTGAAAGCATATATGGCTTGAATATGAAAGCAAACAAATGGATCTCCTTATTGATTGAAATCATAGATGCTAAGAATACAATTTTACACGTCCTTTTGAGTGAAGTATCCCTTAGCACGGTAGTTGGGGCTCTTGGCTTATCGATAAGAATCAGCCAATTAAACTAGCGACTTCGATGCCCGTACTCGGGAATATAAAGCTTTTAATTTCTTAGTATTTTAATATATAAGCTTAATGTTTAGAGTTAAGTTATTTAATATAAGGTAGCTAGCACTCGTCTTATATATAGAGTGGTATCTTATATATACTATAGCTATACCAAAGGATCGTTCAAGCTTTGCTCCACGATGTTAACGAGACCGAAAGGCACATTCTTCAATCAAGAGGCCAATCGAACAGGTAGATAGATATAGCAATCGTAATATTAGCCTATTCCCATTAGCTTTAATTTTTATAAGATATTTAAAAGAGGTTGCCTGGAGTTAATCTATATTACTCTTTCCTTAGCTTTTAATTGAACGCCTAATAAAAACCCTACTGTTTTACAGTACTTCGCTTTTTTCATTGGAACAAAGTTTAGTTAGCAGGTGTGCAACTCAATCGAATGAGGTTATCTCAGTAAGCGACTCAGCCGGCAACCAAGACAATAAATCACGCTAGTACTTAACCAGCGCACTTTACAGACGAATTAGGGTTAGTTAGGCTTAATCAACAAAGCTGTCTCGGTTGCCGTCTGAAGGTGCGAAAACATAGGAGGGTCGACTAAGAACTAGTATCTTTCTTCTACTTTTTTTAATGCTTCTGCCCTAAATAACATATTTTTAAAAATCTAATCAATTATATAACCAAAGCTACTTTTTAAGAATATTTATATAAAAACCCTATAGTGTAAAAGGAAGTTATTAAAATTACAGGTAGAAAAACGTAGAGTGACTTTTTGGGTCGACTATAAGCAATAAGTTTTAGATAAAATGCAACTGACTGCCTATATCTAATATTTTATATAATATAGCTACAGCGTCGTTATTTAATGCAATAGATAGAGAAGCTAAAGAGCTCCTACCTTATAGTATTTTATAATAGCTAGACGTTATAAAAGGGTTGAGATATAGTAGTGAAAAAGGTAAGTTTTAGTATAATAGATAAAATATGACCAACTGCCCATATCTAGTATTTTATATAATATGGCTATAACGTCGTTATTTAGCGTAATAAGTAGAGAAGCCAAAGAGCTCCTACCTTATTGTGATGGTGCTGGAGCGCGTCACCTGCCATATTCAACCAATTAGGATTTTCCATGCCCGGCATGCAAAATCGCTATTGGCTCGCTTACCACTAGCGCCTTGGCGGCCCTCGCGACATGTCTACCTACTGCCTCTAAACGATTCTTCTTCTTCTTCTTCTCCTTAGCTTAGTATTCTTGTATAGTAGCAATCTACAAGCTTTGGTTTAGAAGCATTTGTACAAGCCCATTACATTATACTAAGCTCTCCCTATATTGCCTGGGAAGGCCTTAATAATATCCCACCCTAAAAGAAGACCTTTATCTGCAACAACATGTTAACACATTATACTTAAATATTAAAAAACTCACACTACCACGCCTAAGAAGGCCCTAATAATATCCCACTTTATAGGCTAGACTGTACTTGACCCGTACCCCTAAAAGAACCCTAGAATTAAAACCAAATTGTATAATTTTGATAAACTTTAGGAAGCTGATAATAGCACCTAAAGCGAGCTTATTTAAAAGACCTGCCTCTACCTAAGAGGAACATGAGATCTAGTTAGGATTAGAAATTAAAAACAATGACGATGTTATAGGTATATATAAGCAGATTTGTGCCCTTGCTGCCAATTAGAAGGTTGATTGTCTTTAAGCCTAAAGTATATAAGAGACTCTAAAGGAGATCCTGGAAAGCCTTACTGCCTTATAAAATAGCCCAGCCTCCCCTTTACAAAGCCTTAGTTAACCCATTTACTTAACTAAATGTAATATACTAGAGAGTATGGATATAATAACAAAGTAATTAAAGTCCGTTAAGCTTCCTAACCCTCCACTATTATTAGACGGCATAGACCCAACCTTTAAGAACTAGAGAATCTAGGTGCAAGGAAAGCTTTATATTAACCACAACTATTTCCCCTCTAAAGAAGCTAAAATGCTCTACCTCTTTAGTTGAACTATTGGGGACGCCTAGCGACACCTTTAGGCCAAGTTTAAGAACGAGTTACCTATTTAGTTTATATCTATTAATAAGATAATACAGTATCTAGCTGCTATTTATATTAATCTAAATAAAGTACGAGATGCCCGTTATAACTATAATTGCCTAATAATAAAATTAAACTAATCCTTTACTAAGTTCTAGACTTAATTCTTACACCTAGTAGGTAAAGGCTAGGTTCCCCCTAAGAACTATTATTTGGACCTATATAATAAGCTAACGGTCCAAAGAAGATTACGGTAGCCTTAGATAACCTACTAACCTACTAAAGACTTACAGCCTAATGTTTATTGCTAGATTTAGAACTAAAACAAATTAATACTTGTTTTAATTAACTAAAGTAGCCCTATAGCAACCGTAACCTATCTGCTACACCAACGGGAGCTAGCGTTAGAAGATAAACCATAACCGCCCTTATACCAAAAGTAGTTATAACTGCCTGCCTGTAAACCTCGCCTAACCCACCATATACTATACCTTTAACTAATGCTTATCGCAATACCCCAATTAACCCTACCACGGTTACGTGCTTTAATTGCGGAAAGGATGGTTATTTTACTATATCCTGCCTAGAGCTAAAGGATATGGGTAATATTAAGGAGATAGAGAAAGAAGAAATGTCTAATAAGTTAAAAAAAGAAGAACCCTAGAAAAAGACTCCCCCCTAGGATATCCTATTAATCTTAAAAAAATTAATTTAAGTTAGCTAATGGGTAGAAAACACTTTATGGTTCTATGTATAGTATTTTAAAATAGATATAGAGTTAATATAACTGCCCTTATTAACACTATAGTTAATATAACTGCCCTTATTAACACTAGAGTTAATATAACTGCCCTTATTAACACTAGAGTTAATATAACTGCCCTTATTAACACTAGAGTAAATAGCTTTGCCTTTATAAACACTACTTATATAAATAATATTGCTAAGTTTTTAAATATAAATGCTACCTAACTAGAGAAGCCTATTTAAGTAAAAGGCTATAACGGTTAAGCTAGTATACTAGTTACCCACGTTTTAAAGCTATATATTGCTATTAATAGATAATGCTAGTTTAGTATCCCCTTCTGCATCCTAGACCTAGGGTTATATAATATAATTCTCAGCCGAAAATAGATGTCCTACTTTAATATTTAGCTAAATGTCTAATAAAGACAGTTTATCTAGCTGGAGAATAGACTGAAGTTACCCTCCTTTATTAGGGAAATCCGCACTAACTATAAGATATTAGCTGTAAAGGCTAATCCTACCTACTAGTAGAATATTAGGAACCGCGACCTAGCCTTTACCTAAGAAGATGCCCGCCATGAGGCCGGTAGGAACTCTATACTGACAAGAATACTCCCCCAAAGGACTATAGTTAAGGAGGACTCTACTTATAGAAGTAGAACAGACACTAATATAGATAACTTTTAAATTATAAAGATCCGGCTAATAGGGAAGAGGACGTACTAATAGGATATAAAGGATAACCTTTAGAAGATGTAATAAGAGCTAAAAGGAGTAAAGACAACGCCAATACCCTAAAAGCCCCTAAGGCCATGGATAACCCTACTATTACATAATACCCCTATAGTAGACATCGCGGCAATTAGTGCTATAGGTTTCTACTTTAATATATATTAGAAGGATAATAAAGTCTTTACTACTAGTTTATATAAAATTAACTAGATTATCGCTAAGAGGGAAGAAGGGCTAGTAGAGGAAACTAATAAGGAACTAGTTAAGCGCCTCCTTCCTACTTACCTCTTAAACTATAAAGACGCGTTCTTAAAAGCAGCTTTAGATATACTACCCCCCTACCAAACCTATAATTATAAGATTTAGTTAGAGACTAATAACTCCCTAGGCTACAGCCCCCTTTACTAGCAAACTATAGAGGAACTAAAGGTAATAAAGTAGTACCTAATTAATAACCTCTATAAAGGGTTTATTAAGCTAAGCTAGGCTCCCTTTACTTTCCCTATTTTATTTATAAAGAAACCCAATAAAAGCCTTTATTTCTGTATTAACTATTAAAAGCTAAACGCTATTACTTAAAAGGATTGGTACCTTCTCCCTTTAATTAATGAAACCCTTATATATCTAAGCTAGGCTAAAATCTTTACCAAGCTTAATGTCCGCTAAGCTTTTTACTAAATTAGGATAAACCCTATATTAGAAGACCTAATAATGTTCCATACCTGTTACGGGTCTTACAAATATAAAGTCCTTCTTTTTGGACTAATAAATGGGCCAGCCACTTATTAACGGTATATAAATAATATTTTTTTTGATTACCTTAACGAATTCTATACGGCATACCTAGACAACATTCTTATATACTTAAACAATAAACTAGAGCACTAAGTTTATATTAAAAAGGTCTTAGAGAGACTATAAAATGCAGGCCTATAAGTTAATATTAAAAAATGCGAAGTTAGAGTAAAACGTATAAAGTACCTTAGGTTTATTATTAGTATAGAAGGAATTAAAGTTAACCTAGAGAAGGTTAAGGCAATCCATAACTAAAAACCCCTTTATACTATAAAAGAAATCCAGTCCTTCCTTAGCTTTTGTAATTTCTACTATTAGTTTATCCGTAACTATAGAGTTATAGCTAAGCCTCTTATATAACTAAGAACAACACATTTTTTATCTTTAATAATAACTATATAAAAGCCTTTAAGGAGTTAAAGGACCAACTTATCTCCTCCCTAATCCTTTATTACTATAACCTAGACCTTAAATTAATACTGGAAATAGATGCCTCCAATAGGGTAGTAGTAGGAGTCCTTTTATAGCTACACCTAGACGGCAAATGGTACCCTATTACGTTCTTCTTAAAAATAATGGCCCTAGCTAAGTATAACTATAAAGTGCATAATAAGGAAATGTTGGCTATTATATAATTATTGTCCCAGTAGCGCGCAGAGCTTGGAAGTATAGACTCTTAGATTAAGGTTTATACCGATTATAAAGCCCTTAAGTATTTTATAATAATAAAACAACTTACTGGTTAATAGGCCCAGTAGGCCAAAATACTCTCCTAATTCTTCTTTACAATTATATACTGCCCTGGCAGGTAAAATATTAAAGCTAACACCCTAACCTAGAGAGAACAGGACATAGGGCTATAAGATAAGTTAAAGGCTTAGTACCAAACACGTGCCCTCCTCTATACCAAATAGCTCAACCTGCGTATCCTTAAGGAACTGAGCTTTAAATAGAATAAGGTAGCACCTATAGAAGAAGAGACCCTAGATAAACTAATAGGACTAATTAATCGCATCCTAACCACAAACTATATAGCCAAATCCCTAAAAGCCCTCCGTGGTTAAGCTATGGGGGGTGACCCTAATTTAGAAATAGAAGACGGACTACTTCTATACTAAGAATGGCTTATAGTTCTAGATATTAACAACCTATAAACAGAGCTAATCTATAAAGCCCACTATTAAGTCTCTACAGCGCATTCTAGTTAAGACAAGACCTACTAACTACTATTGCCTTATTATTATTGGCGAGGACTCCTATCTAATATAGAATAATTTATTAGAAATTGTTATGCTTGTAAACACATAAATACCCCTAGGGACCGAACTCCTGGATGGCTGCAACCACTGCCAGTCCCTAAACGCCCTTGGCAATATATTATAATGGACTTTAAATTATTCCTAAAGGATAAACACGGCTATAATATGGCCTTTGTAGTAGTTAACTAACTAAATAAGTAAGCCGTTTCCCTTTCTTACTTTAAGACTACGACTGTAAAGGACATGGCCCATATATACGTTAATAATATCTACTAGATCTATGGCGCTCCTAAGTTAATTATCTCTAACTATAAACCCTAGTTTATATTAGACTTCTAAAATAAATTCTGCTGTATCCTTGGGATTAAGATTAAGCTCTTTACCATATTCTACCCTTAGACTAACGGCTAAACTAAGATTATAAACTAGTACCTTAACCAGCGACTTCGCCCCTTTATTAACTACTACTAGGACAACTGGTTAGAACTACTACCTATAATGGACTACGCATAGCTTATGCTCCCTTATAATAGTAGGAATATTGCTATTTAAGTTACTCTATGGATACAGGCTATGAATATCCTTTGATTAGGATAGACCTATAGGACCTATAACGGCCCGTAAACGCCTTAGCTATAAAGAGGCCCAGATATTTACTAAGAGAATATATAGGGCCTAGGAGACTGCCTAAGTAATTATAAAAAGGGCATAAAAGAAGAAAGAGGCCAACGTGAACCAATACTACTATAAGGTAGACTTCCATGTAGGAGATAAGGTATGGGTGTTAATAAAGAACTAGAAAACCCAGAGGCCGAGCTACAAGCTAGACTACTAAATGGCTAGCCCCTATAAAATCCCTAAGAAGGTAGGGCACTCTTTTAAGGTTAAGCTACTAGAGTTAATAAAGATCCACCCTATCTTCTCTCTAGACTGATTGCGGAAGGCCGCGGATGACCCATTACCTGGACAGTATAACGACCCCCCACCACCAATTTAGATTGCAGAGGACGAAGAATAGGAAATTAAAGAGATCTTAGCAGTAAAGAAGGACCGTAGTACCTTAAAATACCGTGTAAGCTAGGTAGGTTATGACGAAGATCTAAAATAGTACCCCGCATCTAATTTTAAGTACTCTCCCTATAAGCTATAAGATTTCCACCTAGCCTACCTAGACCTCCCTAGACTACCACGTAAGTTAAATAGCTAGGTTAAATGCTAGGAAGAGGGGTTAGATAACTATGATAATTTAGACGATAACAAAGAACTTGGATAAAGCCTAAGGGTAGGCTTTTTTGGGAGGGGGGGGGTAATGTAACGGTGCTAGAGCGCGTTACCTGCTATATTCAACCAATCAGGATTTTCCATGCCCGGCATGCAAAATCGCTATTGGCTTGCTTACTACTAGCGCCTTGGCGGCCCTCGTGACATATCTACTTACTGCCCCTAAACAATTCTTCTTCTTCTTCTTCTCCTTAGCTTAGTATTCTTGTATAGTAGCAATTTACAAGCTTTGGTTCAGAAGCATTTATATAAGCCCGTCACACTTATAGTATTTTTTATAATAACTAGACGTTATAAAAGGGTCGGCATTAATAGTATATCCATAGTCGATTTTTAATCGCCGGCAACGCCGTGCTCTTAACCCCCGTCAAGCGCTATGCGTAAAACCTACTGAGAGCTTTCTACTCGCACTAAAATGGTAAGAATCGGCCGTGGGTTGATAGAGTTATTCGCGTTTTAAGTTGCGCGCTACCATTGTACAAGCACCCCAAAGCACCCTATTAAACTTATACCGCGCCAGAATAAGCCCCTAAGGGCCTATAGACGAGATCTTTAATAGGACCCCTTAGTGTCTTATTAGAAGTTAGATATAGATAATATATAACTATTTTAAAGTTTTTTTTACCCGCTTAAAGCCGTTTATAAAGTTAATCTAGTAAGTACCATATCTACTCCTACCGTAGATTAACCTACTATATAGCCGCTTCCTTACTAACCTTCTAGGCCTATATAATCCGCTTAATCTCCTTAATAACCTTAAGCTATAGGGAGTATTATTAGCCCTCCTTTTACTAGCTAGTCTACTATTTACTACCCTATTTAGAATTTAGTGTTATAGTACGTACAAAGGGTTAAGGTACGAGGTAACTGTAGAAGTACGTGGATTGAACTAATGTTACGTAAAGAGCTATGTATAGGAGGTGAGGTAGGATATATATACGTGTCGCTTAGGAGTTAGGTCGGAGCTTATGCATACGTATATGCTTAGCCGAACTATAACAACGTATTAGGTTAGTGCCGTGATATCTAGTACTATTATAAAAGGATTACCTTCTAGCCCTTTAGTTTATTTACGCTAAAGGGTCTACATAGAGTTTACCGCGCAGCTTATATAATATATAGGTAGAGATCTAAACCTTAGTTCTAGCTAGGACTATAGCTTTAGCTATAATAGTAATAGTAATAGCGGTAACAGTAGTGGTGCTGGCGAAACTATATAAGAAGGGGGGTCTATCCCTTGCATAGATAAGTGACGTGCGGATGTGGCCTATGCGCATTAAAAAAGAATATTAACTTTAGGTGTATAGCAGAACGCCTTACCGCCAATAAACGCAGCTGTTTAATTAGTTAAGCTTAGGCCACCCTTTTACGGACGAATCTATCTATATAAGGGATAGCGCTTACCTAGGTAGATGTGTATCTATTAGATTCTATAATAGATAGAGATAAAAAGGCTACTTCTATAAGCGGATATAGGGGGTTAATAGACTAGCCCTAAGGCTATATAGCTACTACTATAGCTAAAGGGGCTTCTAGTTAAAATATAAGGCCTCTAAATATTATTAACTAAAGCTATAAAGACTAGGCCCGCTAAAACTTATTTAAATAATTTAATAAGCCTTTAACCTTACTGGCTATCTACTTATTTTTAGCGTATAAAGCCTTTAGTTAGTAAGGAGTAATATAGCCTAGTAGAGAATTAGTAGCTAGTTTAGGCTCCCCTTCTCTTTATATAAGTAGGGCTTTAGCTTCTATATAAAAGACTTATATACCTTATACTAAAAATTAAGGTGGCTTTATACTTGGGAATATTTTATAAATATAACTAGCTTGTATAAATACTCCTAAACCAAAGCTTGTAGATTGCTACTATATAAGAATACTAAGCTAAAGAGAAGAAGAAGACCATTAGAGACTAGCAAGATATAAAAGGGTTACTAAGGTGCTAGTAGTAAATAAGCCAATAGCGATTTTCTATACCGGGCATAGAAAATCCTAATTGGTTAGCTTTATAAGTAGTACTAGCAAAATATAGTAGAATTTAGCAGATTGCCTAAAAAACGGCAAAGTAGCAGGTACCGCGCTCTAGTACCATTATATTACCTTCACCCCCCCCCCCCCCCCCCTCTTCTAAAAAAGCCTGCCCTTAGGCTTTATCTAAGTTCTTTATTATTATTTAAATTATTATAGTTATCTAATCCTTCTTCCTAGCATTTAATTTAGCTATCTAGTTTATATAGTAGTCTAGGGAGGTTTAGGCGGGCTAGGTGGAAATATTATAGCTTATAGGAAGAGTACTTAAATTAGATGCGGGGTACTATTCTAGATCTTTATTATAACCTACCTAGCTTACATAGTATTTTAAGGTACTACGGTCCTTCTTAACTTTCTATTTCTCGTCCTTTGCAATCTAAATTAGCGGTAGGGGGTTATTATACTATCTAGGTAATAGGTCGTTTGCGGCTTTTTATAGTTAGTCTAAAGAGATAATAGGGTAGATCTTTATTAACTCTAGTAGCTTAACCTTAAAAAAATGCTCTACATTCTTAAGAATCTTATAGGGACTAGCTATTTAGTATTTTAGTTTACGGCTTAGTCTCTAGGTCTTCTAGTTCTTTATTAACACCCTATTATAGAGCGAGTATAAGCGATAATAATATATAACGAAGTAGATATTATTAAGCTATATATATAAACTATATAATAAAGTTAAGACGTTGCGTAAGGAAAGAAGGTAAGGAAATAGGAAGAAAGGATATATATTATTAGTTTAGTTGCTTAGTTAATACGTACACGAAGTAGAATAGGATTTAAGTAGCGGTCCTAGCAGAACTTAGTAGGATTTAGTAGACTCGGCAGAATATGGTAGAATGCGGCAAATTACTATTAGATTGTCGTAGATTGCCAGTAGATTGCTATTAGATTGCCATCTTACAGTTGGTCTCTTCTTACTATATTAGTAGAAATAGGTAAATGTGTATAAGGTATTACGGAGGTGTCCCGTAATAGTACCCCTCCTTTAAACTTAAGCTTTTACAAAATAGGGCTATAGTAGTTCTAGGTAGAGTTTATAAAAGTCTTTTACGGCCTATATAAGTTATATAGAGTTAATAGGTTCCTATAAGGGCTTAATAAAGCCTCTCTATTTTATAAGGTATATATATTTACATTTCCGTTTATTATACTTAATGTTATTAATTCTTTTAGCGAAGTACTTATCTTTACTATCTACTTTAACTAGTAGAGGAAGGTCCTAAATTAATTTAAGTAGGGCGTTTAATATAGGGATAGTAGGGTGGAGGACTAACGTATAAAATATAGGGTAGATTTTAACCGTATTAGGGAGCTTTAGTTAGTAGGTATAAGGAGAGATAATCTTTTTAACCTTATAAGGGCCAGCGTTCTTCTAATTAAGTTTCTTAATAGGTTATTTTATATTTAGATTTCTTATATTTAGCCAAATAAAGTTACTAATTTAGTAGGCCGGTACTAGGGTTTAGTTCTTATTCGCTGCGGCTTTATAGATAGATTAGGTCTATATTATTTTATTAGTAAGAAACTCTTATAGTTCTTCTATCTTCTTTATAAATTAATTTACTTTTATAACTTATAAGGTATAATAAGCGGGATAAGGAATATTACTAAAGGGCTTAAAACTTATTTGCGGATACTAGCTGTAATGGGACTAGCCCAGTTATAGTAGGAATGTCTTAGTAAAACACTTAATAGATAAATTCCAAAGCTTTAACCGAATTCTACTAAATTCTGCTAGCTTAATTGACTTCTGCCAAGTTCTACTAGATTAATTAAATTCTAATAAAGTCCGTTAAAGACCGCGTGTATATATATGCACGTATTAACTACCAAGACCTCTATTGGGAATGAGGCAAGCGGTCGTCACGTGACGCCGCGGCACTAGCGTGACGAGGAGTCTTAAGCTCCTCGCCCTTCCTCATTCCAATAGAAGAAGCATATTAACCAACATTACTATAACCTACTTGAGTAGTCGTTATTGGTGAGTCACCCTATGTGACCAACACTAATTAGTGGTTAAATACACAGTCAACTATAGAGCAGCTAGGTTTTCGAACAGAAGAGACAGTCTTATATAGGGGTGCCATATACGCTTATATGGAATGGATCCCGGCGATACTATACTACCTTAGACTTGCGGAAAACTAGTAATAGAAGTGTTACTAAGTACTAGGAGATACCAAGTTACGTCTATTATACAAAACAATCACGTTTACGAAGATTTGGTTAAGTACTTTAGATTAGAAGTGTTACTAAACCTAGGGTCCCAAGTTAACGTCCGAAACGCGTTAAATAACTACCTTAATACCTTCGGTGTACCTTTGCAGACTATAGGATCACGATTACTACCTAACTACACGTTAGACAACCTTTATTTCTCTTAATTTTTTTTAAAACGCGTTAAACAACCTTTAAGAACAGCTATTATAGCGTTAACCTACCCAAAGAAGTACGAGGACGATATTAACCCAAAGATATAGAACACCGACATAACTAACCTTAAAGATGTTAATTAACAAGACTTAAATAGATTCTTATTATACCACATAGCACACTATAAAGATAGCGAATATAACAACACTATACTATAGTACTGCATAAAGGAGGACTTTGTTAGATAAATAAAGGAAATATAGGCTCCCGCGAAGAAGGATATTATACAAAACTTCCGTAACTTTTTATAGGAGTATAAAGTGTTTATACCTATAGGCGGGGGTACTATTAGAGATAATATTTAGGAGCAGGTTATTAATGCAAAAGAAGAGCACGAATGGACTCTATAAGAGATTAAGCACCAACTACGCACTATAAGGAGGCTCAACTTATAATAGAATCCAAGTAATACACCTCTAGAGACGAATCTACCTCCGCCTTTAACTCCTCTATATCTAATTTAACCTATAACTTTAATATTGGATACTATACCCTAATAAGAGTAGGTATAGGACCCTATCGCTTCGTAATCTAATAGCATTTAGACTCTACTAACTAGACCTACATCCCTACTACAGCCTATAATGCAACTCCTACCTCCTCTATCTTAATCTTAGATTAGAGGTAGTTTAAAATTGCTTACAGAGCTTACGAAGCTCTATTTAGATTAGGAGAAGAAGTTTAGTGGGGAATTATATAATGTTCTTAATTCGAAACTACGTATCTTCTATAACTATTGCTAGAAGGTAGGAATAGAGTCTAATTAATACTATAACGCCTATTCCGTTATACTTAAGGGCAGAGCTAGTACCTTCTATTATAATTGTTTAGTAGGAAAAGGATACGATTTTAACCGCATAATATATAAGTTAAGATACCACTTTAAAACGGAAGAGAATAAGCAGTAATATATATTAGAATAGAGAGAGACTACCTTCTTAAGGATTATTGCTACAAACCCAGGTGTCCCTTGGCTTAATTGTCTTTAAAAGCTCTTTAATTAACTTTAGATAATTTAGTGTAGTTTATCCAAATCATATTAAAAGGATTTTAGCCTACGTAATTAAGTTATTAGCATATGCTAAGGTGTTAAAAAATACAACCTTACCCTCTTTAATCCTGTAAATACTTATAAAGGTATGTGTGCTTAATTAAGATCTTCTATTAGCACCACTCTACGCTCTTAGGAAGTATAGTAATTTAATACCTAACTCTAATCTACTTTAATCGACCCGCCTAACTAATATAATTATAACTGGACTAATTAAATATATAGTGGCCGTGGTAGGCAATATGGTAAAGGGTATAATTAACGACTATAAGGCAAAGGTGGAGGTCCTTATAGAGGTTTATTTTAAAGTAATCGCTAGAAGAAGTGCTACGTTTATAAGAAACCAAATTGCTAATTAACTAGGCATTCTCTTAATAAGTAAAAGGAGGTATATAATAAGTTTTGCCAAAGTGTAAGAAACGTTGGAAATTATAAGGTTACTATGGCCTACTTCTAAAGCTTCCTAGTTTAATATAAAGGCGTAGAAGATCTTAAGGGTAAGGTTAATAAGGCCGAACAGCTCCTTATAGATATAGAAATTAAGGACTACTTACCCAACTAATACTTTACTAAGTATGGTAAGGTAGATAGCATACAAACTATTACTGTTCTTAATAACCAATCTATGCTCTATTCTATTACGAAGTTAGATATCTTTAATAAGCTAAAGGAGAGCTCTGCGTTCTCCTTTAATAATAAATACTCGGCGAATGTCTTCTATAGTATTATGCTAGATACTAGAGCCGCAGGAGTATCTACAGCAAGAGAACCTTAAGTTTAAGCCCTTTAATAACTTAATACCTCTATCTAGATTAACTAATTAACGGCAGGCTAATATATAATACGTTTTAGTAAGGGCACCGCAATCTCTTTTAGCACAATTAGGGTCCAAACCCCCTTAGGGTGCATTACTTTCTATATTATTCCCATAAATACTCCGTTTCTATTTTGTATTAGAGATATAAACAAATTAGGCGTTAAGCTTAACAACCTTAAGAATATGCTCGTGTAGGGAGATAATTAAGTACCTGTTGTATGCAAATAGGGTTACCCTTAGTTACTCCTTTATTAACTAAAAAAGAGTATTACTTAGAGCTACTTAACTAAGTTAAAGTTACGCTAACTATACCGTCGTTTTAGCCACCTATCCGTTTATTAATTACTTAGGGTTCTTTAGCGAGTAGGCTATAAAGTTAAGGTTAAGGCAATTAAGCATCTTATAAAGTACTACTATTACTGCTAAATGAACTAGAAGTCCCCTAGCCGATTTAAGTTCACCCTTAGGGATGACTACAACTTTAACTTCTGTATTATTGTTAACGTTATATATCTTAGCGGCAAGCCAGTACTCTAAGTTGTTAACTTTTTAACCTCCTTCTAAGCCGCACGTTTCTTAAAGGATATATCAGCTAGGAACGCATGGGATACCCTTTAATTATGCTAGATTAATATCTACCTAGGACCCCCTAATTAAATTATCTATAATGTAGAAAAGAACTTCTTATCTATAGAGTTTTAATAACAGATAAAGGTAATAGCAATTAAGGTTAAGGAAGTCCCTATTAAGGCATATAATAGTATTAGAAAAGTGGAATGATATTACGCGCCATTACGCCGCGCATATAAGATTATATCTTTAGAACTAGAGGACGCTAGCAAAAAACTTACCTTATAAATAGCTATTAAAGCCATTAAAAATTCCGCTGGCCTAGATAGACTTGTACCTACGTTACTAGTCTTTAGCGCCTACCCTTAAATAACTAATAATTCTCTACTATTTCCCTCCGTTGTATAACAAGCTAAGGCTATTCGCAAGGCAATAAAGGAGGTACGACATCTCTATACTACACGCCAGGTTAACAATGTACTAGAAATAAGAAATGGCCTAAATACCTTAACTACGCTTAATCTGCCACTCTAGTCTAAGGTATACGTATAGCGTAAAAAGGGAGGATAGTTAGGCCCACATTAACTTATTGCAATTAATGGTTAAACTTGCACTATTTAGATGCCTTATAGACCTACTTAATTCCATTTAACTATTATTAAGCCTTACTATAAAGATAATAGTTTTAAGCCTTTATAGGATGCCCTAAAAGATACCCTAGAGGAGAACCATAACTAATGTACTCTAGAAGGCAACTACAATCCTAATATAATTATAGTAGATATACCGCAACTATAACGCGGTAGAGGTCGCCCAAAGGGATTATAAAATCACCAATATCTTATTAATTTTAAAGAGTAATTTATTGCCGCTATTAAGAATAGAGTTAAGTTATTAATGGCCTTTATAATAGCCAAGAAGAAGGCTAACTTCGAGCTCGCAAAATAGCTCTAAAAGGAAGGTTATATTATAACCCCTAGAGCTCCTTTCCGAGCATCTAATAAGTAAGAGATTAATAGCCTTATTACAAGAGGAGTCTTTAAATTTAAGAAGTATAACCCTACTAAGTTTAATAAAGTTCGCATCTTTAAGTTAAGAATGGTTAATAAAATTAAGGGTAAAGCTACTAACGCCCTATTTAAAAAATTAAGGCTTATTATCTAAGGTTATAACGATAATAGTAAGGAGGTAATTCTTATATAATCTTCTATAATTTAACGAGCTAGTTAGCAAGTTATTATTACGCTAGCTCCCTCCTTAATAAAGAATGGAATAGTGGTTTATTTATAAGATATTACTTAGGCCTACACCCAATTAAAGACACACCTTTAGTGCTTAATATTAGCATACCTTCCGGAGTAAATTCGCCACTAATATCCTAAAGATACAATTATGGTTATACTTAAGCCATTATATGGAATTGCAGAGGCAGGAACTTATTAGTAGGCTACCTATAGTAAGCACTATAAAGAGAAGCTTTTAATAACCACTTTTATATTTAATCCCTGCTTTCTTATTATAACTACAGGAACCCTATTTGGAATTATCGGCATACAAACTAATAATATAATTATCTTAGGAGACGACTAATTCTTAGCCCTTAAAGAAGATAAGCTAGTAAAGGCAAATCTTATAGCAAAGCTAAAGGAAAAGCTTAATTTAACAACACTATTACTCTTTAATAGATGCATCCTCTCCCTAAACGAGGATTCTATTGCTTTACGCCAAAAGGGTTAAGATAAGAAGATTAATGTTATTAACGTTAATTCTCTAAAGTAAGGATACGTGGAGTAACGCGCTTGCGGAGCTTATATTGCTTTTATCTGTTAACCTAAGGCTTCCTTTAATCTCTTTATTACCGCTTAACACTAGGAACTAACTAAGGATAATGTTCTTGCCCTAAATAAGCGCCTTTCCTAGTAAATAAACTATCTTAATTGGGGACTACTCTACGTGCCTATTAACCTTCCCACCACTAAGCTCTTTATATTTATTAATAGGTTATTTATAAATAATAAAGATTTTAGCTCCTAGCTAGGATATAAGATTATTATCGCAAATAAATTTACTAGAGAGAATAACTTTATAATCTACGGCAATCTTATCTATTGGAGCTTAACTAAGAGCAAGTGCGTCACTTAAAGCGTTCTAGCGTTAGAGATATATAGAATAGTTAGCGGAGTTAATATAGTAATTGCAATTGGAACTACCCTGAAGAGAATTATAGATTAACTCGCACTTCCCGTTATCCCTATAATCGTATATACTAACTTATATTCCCTTTACGAGTATTTAGTTAAGCTTAGTACTATAAAGAAGAAGCGCCTTATAATCGATATTATAGCACTTTAGTAATCCTATAAATGGCAAAAATTCTTTAAAATTTAATGGATTAATGGCCAAGACAACCCAGTAGATATAATGATAAAGGCAAACCTAAATAAGGCTCTAGAAACGTTTGTTAATATAAACACTTTATATATACGGGTTAAAGGTTAGGTTAAAAGGGAGTAGGAGTATAATAATCTACAGACCCTAATTCCAACTAGCTAATTAGGATTTTCTATCCCCGGGATAGAAAATCGCTATTGGCTTGCTTATAACTAGCGCCTTAGCGGCCCTAACATGATGTGCACCTATAACTCTAAGCAAGAAAGCACCACGTGCTAAGATACAAATTTTAGGATAGCGAGACTTATATTATAATGGCAATAGTAGGTAAGAAGGATTGATATTTATTACGCTAGCCAAGCAGTATTTGTATATAGATGGCAACCATAAAAGAAGAGTTGCTAGTGTCGGGAATGAGGCAAGCGGTCGTCACGTGACGCCGCGGCACTAGCGTGGCGAGGAGTCTTAAGCTCCTCGCCCTTCCTTATTCTAATAGAAGAAGCATATTAACCAATATTACTGTAACCTACTCGAGTAGTCGTTATTGGTGAGTCACCCTGTGTGACCAACACCCCTAACTATTTAATTATATAATTCTCTTGTTATTCCTTTCTCTTTTTTATATTTATATTTATCTATATTATACTAAGTTAATTTTAAGTAAGAGTTTAGATTAGTCCCTATATTATACTAAGTTAACTAACCAAAGACCTCCTATTGGTTACTAAGAAAATCCGGGTTACCTAATTGCCTTACGTGCTACCCCATTAAATTTGCAACCTCGCAACCTCTTTCCTACCCCTTACTACTCTCTATCTTCTACCCTAGTTACTACTCCCTACCTACCGCCTAAATGCCTTCCGATTGTATATTTTGTAATTCCTATAAGCAGTATTCCTCTTTTACTAAGTTTACAATAAACTGTTATGGAGCTCCGTATAAGACCTGTAAATCTTATAAGGTTAATTCTCTTTTTTATTTCTTTTTAATTACTGCCTTTTTAACTCTATATATAGGAGAAGAAAAAGGGATGGTATTAACGACCTTTAATGGACCTTCTACGGCCTATAAACTAAATTATAGCTACCGCTGCTTCCGCTACTACTTCCGCTACTACTTCCGCTGCTGCTTCTCCTTCTACTTTCCATCTCCTTATACCGCCCGTATTAATCCAGCCGCAACCACCTCTATTAATTTAGCTACAACCGCCTGTATTAATTTAGCCGCGATTGCCTATATTAATCTAGCCGCGACCTGCTGCAGTCCACCCTATTATAGGCCAGTTGGATACTAGGCCTATTATTATAGTCCGCCCTATCACGGAGTAACTAGATCGTGGTTTTACTACCGTCCGCCCTATTACAGAGCAGCTAGATCTTAGTCCTATAGACATCGCCTACAACTTCTACACAGCTCTACATTAAATAGATAAACGTGTTAGTATATTATATACCGGCAATCCACAGTTTAAAGCCGACTATAAGCAGGCAATATAAACCTCCCTCTATTCTAGCCTCTACTAAAATATCTATGCGACCTTTTAGAGTCCTATAGTACTTCTACTAGGCAGTTTAAGGAGCGGCTCCGCATATATAATGCAGTATTGGCTTTTATATCTATAAACTATACTGTTACTAATCGTAGTATAGCCTAGGGCGGCCTAAATTGCTTCTAGATATATAATAAGCTTTACTATTTATAGGGCCTACTGGAGCCTCCTATTAATATTACTCCTCGGTATACTTAGCTATACTTTTATAACCCTAGTTATGCCATAGATGTCTAGCTATAGGCCCGTGCTAATACCTAGCTAAATGCAACTATTCTACGGTGCCTTACTGCTATACTATCTAAGGTATAGAACCCTTTTATCGCCCTCTATTAAACCGCAAGAAAATGGCTTTAGGCTTAGCCCGTAATGACCTTATTGCGGATTATCTTAAACCTATAGATGCAGCTTATCTTAAAGGCTAGTGCTAATTGGTGCTATAAGAACCTCCTAATAAGCAATAAGGTGGCCGTTATTATACCAAATAAGTACGATAATGCTAGCTTTCGCAATATTATGCTTGCGGAGCGTTATACGCCTAATAAGCAGCCGCGGTACTGCCGTATTAACTTAACGTATACCGTATATATACCGCTCTACTACATACTGCTCTTCCCTTATAGTAATACTAGGTGGCACTAGAGTCTCTAATTACGTAACTCCAATTAAGCCTACTAGTAAGACCGTTTAACATAGCAGGCGTACTTTTAGTTCTACCTACACGTCTATAACAACTCTAAGTTGGTCTCTTTTGCCTACTACTAGCTATTTTAGTAGTATATTGTGGATTTATAGGCGCTATATAATTAGAATAAGCCTAGCTAAATCCGCTCTAATTAAAAAACCCTTTATGCGGAGCTATATAATGGCGTTATAGACGCTCTTACCTGTAATAATCTAGACCCTAAATTATTACGCTGCTGCGTAGTCCTTCTGTTAAGCTTTCTTAGCGGAGATTGCTTTATTAGGTAGTGCTATTAGGATTTAATGGCTATTATCCGTAAATATAGCCGTCTAAGTATATTTATTACGTTTACTACTAACCTTAAGTGGGATAAGATTACCCGCGAGCTACTACCTAGGTAGACCGCTACAGATAGGCCCGATCTGGTTATGCGCATCTTTTATATAAAGGTTACCCACTTTCTACACAACCTAAAATGGAAGTAGATCTTTAGCTGGTACCGCGGCTGCGTTTAGACTATTAAGTACCAAAAATAGGGCCTGCTCTATATACACCTACTACTCTTTTTATATCCGCATAACCATAATAGGCTGCTAGACCCAGCCGTTATTAACTGTTTTATATTTATGGAGCTTTTATAGCCAGAGGATAATCCTACTAGTTGTCTTACTAAAATTATAAAGTTAATAATAGTTTATGGCCCTTATGGCTTCTAGAATTTGTAAGCTCCCTATATAGTTACGCTAGCGCCGGGCCTTTTACTAACTTACTTAAAGCGGTACCCTAAGCCTTTTAACCCTACTACTATTATATATAAGGACGGCTATCTAGAATACCGCCGTTATAATAATTAGTGGATATAGTCTATCTGCTTACTAGGGCCTTTTAGAGCTACGTTTAAAATAGACAACCGCTAAATTATTCTATATAGTCCGTATCTAACTGCAAAGTACTATACCTATATAAATATTGAGGTCTACGCCTCTATAAAGTCCGTTAAGTATATCTGTAAGTATATATATAAGGGAACGACCGTACTACTTTATAACTTATGGGCCGTAATAAGATAAGCCAGTATTTATAGAGCCGTTATATTAGCCCCTCTAAGGCTATCTAGCGGCTATTTAAGTTTCCTATTTATAAGGAGTTCCCCCCTATAATTTAGCTTGCGGTATACCTTCTAGGCAAGTAGCCTATATACTTTTAGCTAGACTAGTCTATAGAGAAAATCTAGTAGCGCCTTAAGCTCTCCTACTCTACGTTAACGACCTTTTTTAAGTATAACACAGAGTATAAGGATGGCCGTAACCGCCTATATTAAGACTTCCCTAAGCGCTATATCTTTTATCTAAAGCTATAGGAGTGGCGTCCTCGCTAGCAAGGCACCTGTAACGTGTCCCGCCCTTACGTCGCCACACAGGCCAAAAGATATGGAGTGCTTGCGAACTTGTCGCAAGCGCGGCGGGATCCAATATATGTACTCTTAAAGCACCGTAATAGGCCGTATATATTACTGCAGCCCTACTATAGGTAAGAGGTTCTACTTATGGCTACTGCTAATATCTATTCTCGGCCCTACCTCCTTTAAGGACCTCCGTAATATTACTAATATAGTCTATCTAACCTTCTAGGCTACCTGTAGGGCTCTAGGGCTACTAGAGGATAATTGTAAGTAAATTAATTGCTTTATAGAGGCCGCCGTTTTTGCCGTTAGCGCCTAGTTACGCTCCTTATTTGTAACTGCTTTAGTTTATAGCCCTATTGCGGAGCTAGTTGCTTTATAGGACCGCTTTAAATAGTCTATTTATAATAATCTACCTTACTTTCTAGCCCGCTAACCTAATGCTCCTCCTATAGTTAGTGAGAATAATAACGCCCATTATAATTACGGCCTATACCTTATCTATTGGATGCTTGCGGATTACTAGAAGACACTTATAGACTATAGCCTACCCCAGTTTTAGTACTAGTGGGCCATTATTGCTAAGGGAAGTAACTCGCTTCTTATAGCCAAGCCACTGCAATACAACCCTATAAAGAAAGGTCGCTAGTTTACTAAGCTACACTAGCAGCTAAATGCCAATTAGGCAGCGTGCTTTAATACTGTTGTTGCCGCTATAGATATAGATCCGCAGATAGCCCGTTTTTTTCTTTAGGGCCCTATAGGCACCAGTAAAACGTTTCTCTATTACTACCTCTGCCACTACTACCACTCGCGCGGTAACATTATTCTTTATATAGCTTCTTCTGGTATTACGGCCCTTTTACTACCTAGCGGCCGTACTACCCACTCCTATTTTTAGATACCTATTAATCTATATAAAGAGTCTACTTGTAATATCTCTAAAAGCTTAAATCTGGCCAAGTTTCTATACTATACTTCTCTGCTTATTTGGGATAAGGTGCCAATATAGCACCGCTATTGCTTTAAAGCCGTGCACTATATACTTACTAATATCTATTTTAATAACTCTACCTTTAGCGGACTCCCTACTATCTTAGGTGGTGACTTTACTTAGATACTGCCTGTCGTCCTATAGGGGAACCGCGCAGCCATTATAGGTGCCTGGCTATAGCAGTCGTTCCTCTAACCTACCTTCTATATACTATCCCTGCGGTTAAATATACGTGTCCACTAGGGTAAGGTTAATTAGTAGTTCGCAGCTTAGGTATAGAGTTTATCCTATAATACGTCCCTATTTAGCAGTATTAGTATCCCGTCTAGTATAGCCCAGTTCCGGTTTAAGTAACCCTTTTATAAGTATATATACCTTTCACAACTGCTTACGCGGGTATATACTACTCTTAATACCTTCCACGATCGCGCTATCCTAACCGTTTATAATAATACTATGGCTAAGATTAATAACGCTATCCTTATACGGCTTTACGGATCCCTAAGCACCTTTTATTTTATAGACTCTATAGAGTAAAATAGAGAAGACGATTATATAAAACTGCTGTCGGCAGAGCTTCTGCAGATATTTAACCCTAATGGCCTACCTCTATTAAAGCTTTCCCTAAAGGTAGGCGCGCCTATAATCTTTTTATAGAACATCTACCCTAATAAAGGGCTCTATAACGGCACCCGTATAGTTATTATGCGTATAGGCCGCCGCTATATTAAGACTCGGGTACTTAGCGGCACCTTTTACGGCCAGCTACGGCTAATTCCTTATATCAAGTTTACCTCTACAGAGGGAGAACTGCCGTTTATTATTAGTAGAAGGCAGTTTCTAATCTAGCTATACTTTGCTATAACTATAAATAAGTTATAGGGGCAGTCTTTTAACTTTGTCGGCGTTAACTTATATATACTAGTCTTTACCTATAGGCAGCTATATATTGCGCTGTTAAGAGTAACAGATATAGCTGGGCTTTTGCTATTACTGCCGCAGGACGGGGATGCTATAACTACTAATGTTATATATCTAGAGGTGTTGCTGTAGTCTTACTATATATTACTGGCCGTTATAGGCTAAGATATAGGGGGACGGCATAGTAGTAGGGCAGTAGTAGGGTAGCACTTAGTCCTAAAAGGACTTCGTCCCCAAAGGACAAAAGCCCGCCGCAGGCGCGAGAAATAAGTAAACTTTTCCAAGGAACTGAAATTGCCAGCTGTAAGTCGGCAATTTCAGAAATTTTCCTTGGAAAATTTGCTTATTTCTTATAATATCTTGTGCTCTGCAAGAGCTATATATCCTTAGATTTAGATAGAATTTATATTATTCCTTTAAATCTTCCCTAAAGCCTCTTCGCGCCCTTATATTACATTACGTTAAAATAACTATTATTAAAATAGTAAACGAACCCAAATCCCTTTTAATAACTATAAGTATTATATCCCTAGTTAGGGAACAGTTAACCATAATGCAACAGTTCTTTATAAATGCCTTAGCTTAATAGCGGGCTGTACTGGAAACCTAGTATTAGTAATTAATAGAAGCACTCCGTAAAGAACTCTGTAATGCTAAAGCACTTATATTAAAAACCCTAACAGTAATACCTCTAAATAAGATTAAAATAACTATATCTAAACCCGGCCTATTAAATGCGAACACTAAACTAGTAATGGTAGCTTAACCTATGCATATAATAAACCCAGTACCTATTATAAAATCTAAAAAGCTCCCTAATCCTCTAAAATTTAATAGAAATTAAAATAACCTACGTCCCTTTATAACTAAGCTCCGTCTTAAACTTTTAATAAACTATAACTAATACCCTACTAAAGCTAGCAAGGTTAGCTATAGAATATCTTATTTAAATAAGGACGCTATATAAACCATAAACCTATTCTTCTATAATGGCACCTTTATTAATTTTAAAATCTTTATCTCCATATTAGAATAAATATATAATAACGCTAGCGGCGAATATATAGCTGTTACTAAATTTAAAAACCTATAATAATAGAACCAAGACTTTACTAGCTTCTTTTTAGAATTTTTAGGCCTTATTAATAAGCTAGATTAAAATAAAGCCGTTAGAGTTGTCGCTCTTTAATAAGCTATTTTGGATAAAATTAGAGCCTGGCTAGTAGGTAGGGAACTGCTAAAAGACCTATCCAAATTTGCTATAATATGTTAATAAATTAATAAGGACCTTTAATATAATAAATAGACTTACTTTCTAAAGCTAACTATACCTTGCGTTTAAAACTCTATAAACCTAATATATACCCTAAAGTATAATCCGTCTCTAAAACCTAAAAGCCCTATATATAACCATATAGACCTTAATACCTCTTAATTCTATATACTCTTAAGAACTAATAAATAAAGAACTTAAGCCGCAAATAGAGAATACTTTAGATGCGGTAAAAAATGATATATTTAAAGGAATTACTAAACTTACCCTTTTAAAAAGGTCTGCCGTAGCTCCTCCTATTCCTTAAATTATACTTATTCTATAAATTATACTTAGTTACTATAAAGTATTTTATCTTTAATTAACTTGGAAAATAAATTATCCTAAGGCTAAGTCGCGCCTTAGCATAAAAAGTGGAAGAGTATAAGTGTCTAAACTCTTCTAGCGCTAATATATAATATAACTCCCTTTATATACTTAGTAAAATTTAAATACTTATAAAATAGAAGGAAGTATAAATTCTAATAGATAGCGGAGCCACTAGTATAGACTTTATTAATATAAACTATACAAAAACTTAACGCCTAAATTTAAAAAAACTTAATAAGCCCTAAGGCCTATAAGGCTTTAATGGCAAACCCTTAATATATAGCGAACTAATACACTACGCTTTAGTAAAGATGCGGATAGGCAAACACCTTAAATACGTTTTATTATTTATAACACCCTTAAAAGAATCCAAAGTTATACTTAGATATAGATGGCTAAAGTGACACAACCCCTTAATTAGTTGGGTTAAAGAAATAATAAAGTTCCATATAACTTACTGCCAAAGTTAGGGCACTACTATTCGCATACTCCCACGTACACCCCCTACCTTATTTGGTTTAGACGCTTCCTTGTTAAATTAGATATTTCCTTATTAAGTTAGAATATCACGTGCGTTTGACTTGTTTGCGCCTATATCACGAAAATCAAAAGTGCGAGCCCGTATTTCGCTCAAATGCTAAGGGCTCTACGAGAAGATCTGTTAACACAATTGGCAATTGTAGAGCCAGTTATAGAGTTAATTGGCTGACTTCCCCGATGCTCTATAATTGCAGGCTCTTAGATGCGAAGTAGAGGTGTTAATTTGGGTCCTACTAGGCGCAAAGCAGAGGCGGTATATCTAAATCAGTTTACACGACGCCTTATAAAGTACTGCACAATCCAATTAATCGACTTAGGCGCGATTCAAATTTAGACTGTACTACTTATACTATTACTAAAATCAAGACTTAATCGTGATGCTGTGGTTATAAAATTTACGTATCACGTACTTTGATTTTCGTAATGTAGGCGCAAACAAGTCAAACGCACGTAATATTCTAACTTAATAAGGAAATATCTAACTTAATGAGGAAGCGTCTAAACCAAATAAGGTAGGGGGTGTATGCGTAGTAATTAGGGGGTATGCGAATAGTAGCGCCCCAAAGTTATTACTGTTATAATAAAGCCAGATATAAACTTAACAGTGTTACAAACATCCTATATAAATAAAAAGAGGACTAGGTTATTCTCAATTTTTATAACGCCATTGACGATTATAATATTAAAAAACAGCTTAGTAGTAGCGTTGGGACGGACATTCCTATCCATTTAGCTATATAGTATAAATTTCGCGAACGTACTGCTATTGCTAAACTACTATCTTAGCCGCTAAATGAGCTTTAAAAAGGGCATGCTATAAAACTCCGTATAAAGTTTATCTGTAATCTTATTAAGTATTATAATTAATAAAAGAGCTGGTAGAATAGGATCTCAAGCAAGGCTATTAGATTTTAACTTAGGTCTAAAGTAGACTAAAATGTAATAGGTGTAAAAAGAGATGCAAGTGATACTAATACTGGTACCCATTAATAGGCAAAGCGGTAGAAAGAATAGATTAGCTTAGACTCGCCTTTTTAAGAAATCCTAAATGAGATACGGAGTGTAGTTATAATTAAGGAAGAGGGTGTTAAGATAATACAGCTGCCATATCCTATAACGTTTACTAATCTTATTTGCCTTATCTGTATCGGCGATAACCAACTCTTAACACTAAGGCAGACCCGCCTATTTGTAAAGAAGGATACACTATAGAAGTATCTTAATAATCATATTGCAGAAGGAGTGTTTAGGTAAGGGTTCCACTATAAGTATCCTTATTATTTAGAGTAGATTAAAGGACTTAAGCATTTTAAAAATTACGTAGCCCTTATACATAGCGCATAGCATCTAATTAAGAGGCACTGCTAGGTAAGTCGCCTTACTTATATAAGAATCCTATACTGACCCTCTAGTACTAATAGAAAGGCATATAACTAGTAAATTTAGAACTATGCACTTAGTATACATAGAACCTTTTCCTAGTTATTATGTACTTATCTTATTATTTTTTTTTCGCTTTTTATTTTATTTTATTAGTCTATTATTATACAATCCTATTTTAGTATTTAATAAAATAGATATAATAACTAGGATTTTATAATTCTGATGGACGCTATTACTATAACTAAAGAATTCCAGACCGAATTTAGGGACGTTTTAATATGTTTAGGTAGAGCTCTAGTTATTTAAGGGGTAGGTTATATATTGGTTGGGTTCCTGAGTAATATATTAGGTAGCTAATTAACTATTCCAGTTGCCTATTACCTATTTTAGTTGCTTATTACCCCCCGCCCCCCTTTTGTTTCTATACCTTCCTTATATATATATAGAGGCCCTAGAGCTATATTTTAATAGATAAAGTTCTTATTCTTTGCTTCTAATCGACTTCTAATTAATAGAATGATATCTAAGACAGGGGCTACCTAAATCGTGGCTCGCATAGTCCTTGCGTATTTGTTATTAGCTACCACATCCCTAGCGCTAATAAGAATGTTTTATAATAAAATAGGATAATTGTTATAGGCTTGTGATAAAGAGAGTGATATAGAGCTACCTATAGGATAAGCCTATTAAAATATAAGCCTATTAAAACGTAAAGAGAACTAGTAAATAGAGGTAAACATAGGGTTAGCGTACCTAAAGAGGCACTAATATAGTATCGTTATGCCGACCGACCTATTGTTATATCTATGACTTTAATAGCTATATTAGGAGAAGGCGGAAGCGGAAACTAGTAGTGTTAGCTGGTTTTATATCGCTAGCGGTTAATTAGGTTAATATAGTTAATATAGTTAATGGGGTTAATAGGGTTGATAGAGTTGACAGGGTTAATAGCCCTACCTTAGCAAACGGCACTCCGCGCAGTGATACCAACTTCTTATTTTAACGCCACTACGCATAATAAGTCTTACCGCTAGGTCCAAAGCTAGTAATATATAGGCTGTTACTAGACATTCTAAGACTTAATAGAAGTGGTTCCTGGTAAGCAGGGATATAAGTATAGCCTTAACTCTTAGTAATAAAGATTAGTAAATACTTATATAGGAGAAAGCTAAACGACTTCGCTTATTATATTTAATACGCTCCGCTTAGTTTAAGGTTCCTATAGATAAACAAAAGGAGCTTTTAGAGCGTTTAAACAAGCTGCTAGCGGCTAAGAATATACCCTAAGTAGCCACTAAAGTCCTTAATTGGCGTATAGCACAAGCCGTTAGGAAAGCCTATTGTTAGTTTTATTATATTATAGTTAGAACACTTATACTAACTTAAGTTTTAGCTTTATTAAATACAGTGTCTGGGGAGGAAGTAAGCAAATTAACTAATTAACCTAAGGTATTGACTAAGTAATATAATCCTATAAGAGATATAGATGGGTAACCTATATATTATAGACCCTATAAGGCGTAAGAGTGGAGGGGTGTCGCTTAAAAAGGTTATTATAGTTTTCTAAGTGGTTTATATATTGACGCTAGTAGCGCCCCTACTTCTAAGTCTTCTTACTTAAGGAGACTTATTTATACTAGACTTTGTTAAAGAGATTAGGCTTTTAAAGGGTTAATGGAGAGATAAGGAGCTAGATAGAAAACGTTTACATTAATCTCCAACGTTAATATATACGGTTATAGCCAAGTTGCGCACGTAGATAATATACCTCGTTTCGCTGCTATATACTCTATAGTACCTATCTTGTATACTATATAAATAATATAAACCGGTAATTGATATATAGGCTATAAGACGCGTTATAGACGGAATGGCATATACCCTATGACTTAACTCCCTCCTACTTGTCAATATAAGATATATATCTAGCTCCTACGCATAACTAGGACTAAAACTAGGCCCCAGTATACAGCCCCGTACTTTAAGCCTATTACTTAGCTTAGAGTTAGGAGGATATTAATATAATCTAGCACTCTAGTACTTGCTAGCTTAGCTATCTAAACGCCTCTATACCTATAATGGCCCGCTAATAAATTTTTTTATAGGTAATTAGCGTTTTATTCTTGTTTTCTAGGTTATTTAACACCTCTAATTTTAAACCTATAAATACTTTCGTACAAATCTCTTTGCTCTTTAACATTTTTAGTCTTTTAATTTGTCTAAGTTAAGGTTAAGGATACAGTATACGGTTAATTAAAAACAGTTATACGCTTAGCTCTAAGAACACTCCCCTAGTATTTCTAATATCTACGAAATTATATCCCCAGTAATGTGTTCCGTATATAATATATAGAGCGATTATCAGCCTTTATATATAAGTTTTTGTAGCTTTGTATATTATAGCTTATCTAGCTTTTAACACTAAAATTGAGTAAAATTAGCAACAACTGGAAGAAGAAATTCGAGAGATAACACGACATTATTTACTCTTATTTTAAAGGCTATAGGTTAATAACGAATGATAAAGAAGATAAGGCTCTCTAAAACCTTATTAATTACTACAATGCTTATAACTATCTAAAGAAAGTTTGATGTTTAAAGGAAATGCTGCTTGACCTTAATTAGAGTAAGACATAATAAGAGATATTTATTAAGAAAATATTGTAGGAAGGATAGGAGATATTAAGATATAGAATTTAGATATACTATAGGCCTTAAGAAGCTCCTAGATATAACTTAGTAATGGTATAGCGGTACTTAATAGATTATCTCCCCCGTTATAGCTAAATGTACAATATAACTTTTATTTAATTTATTTAAAGGGGTATTATTGCCAGGTATGTTATAATATTATTACTTTAAATGCTTATTTTCTATAGCTAGAAAACCCTTCTTTAAGGAGCGACCAAAACCTACCCCTTACTAATTTAGGCATTCTATTTTAGTAGGCGGAACGCCTAAGTGCCAAAACTGGCCCCTAACTATTAGTGCTAACAGCGGGCCTAAAAATAGGTCCTATAGGCGCTGGTTTTTTTTACTAGGTGGTAAAGGATAATAGTATGGGAGAATCTAACTCTATAAGCTATAAGGGCTAAATTGCTTAAACGTTAGAAGGGAGTATATAGGTATATATAACAGCGAGCTAAGGTAAAACTAAAAAGCTCTAATTAGGGATTGCTCTAAAGCGGACTAATTTAAAGCGTAGTGCACTCTAAATATATAGTTAGGATCTTAATGGATTTAGCGGCTATGGCTTAGGTTCTATAAGCTAGAGAATCCTATAAGCTAAGTAGTTATATAAGTAGGGTAGTCTAACCTAGCGCCCTCTAATTAACACCTAGCGTATAAATAGGGTATTAATGGGTTCAATAACTTTGTGGTTTTAATCCTACAAGCTAGGCAATTGTATAAGCTGGATACTTATGCGAGCTAGGCGATCCTACAAGCTAGGTAATTATATAAGCTGGGTAATCGTGCGAGCTAGGCAATCGTGCGAGCTAGGCGATTGTGCAAACTAGGTAATTATACAAGTTGGGTGATTGTGCGAACTAGGTAATCGTGTAAGCGGGGTAATTGTGCGAGCATAGTGCTTGTAGAAGCTGGGCAATCCTATAAGCTAGGTGGTCGTACAAGCTAGGCGATCGTGTGAGCTGGGCAATTGTATAAGCTAGGCGATTATATAAGTGGGACGATCGTGCAAGTAGGGTAGTCGCGTGAGCTGGGTGATCTAACCTAGCGCCCTCTATTAACGCCTAGCGTAAATAGGAAGTAAATGTTAGGAAAATACCAGAACTATAAAAAAAAGAAATATATAAGTCCTGGATCTAAAAACATTAAAGGAGTTTCTATATAAAGACTCCTATAAACTTTATAACGACTTAAAGCCCCCTTATATATACTTAGAGAAGTTCCTACGTAAATAACCCTATAAGCGTAGCCATAAGTCTAAGCCCCCTCGCGTAACCTAACTACCCCTCCCCACTATACCGGAATAGATAAATAACCGCTATATACTATAAGTAGAGAAATAATTTAAATAAAAAGAAAACATTATAAAATAATATGTTTATATCCTTAAGATATAAATCTATAAGTACCGTAGTCTTAAATATGACTAATAGTTACTAAGGTAGTATACGTCCTAGGTTTATAAGAAATTCAAAAAATCCTAGGTTGTTAGCGTAGATTTACCTTCTATTATCACTTTTAAGGTAGTAAATAAATTTATCTAAGTAAAAGCATAGATTATCGCGAATGTTTTATAGCTCGCTATAAGTCAAGCAGGTAGAGACTCTAGTAGGAATAGTAAAATATTGTTTTATTTCGCAATAGGCTAAACAAAAAGAGGCTAAAGTTTTAACCCTTTTACCAGCTTTTATTAGAAATCTTCTTTATATTTATATCAGGTACTTATAGATTTAAGACTATAAAGCCAAGGCCACCGTATCTAACCATCGCCCATATAGCCTTATCGTTTGACATTTCTTCATTATATGCCCCTATTTTTTGATCTTTAGTACTAAAACCATTTTCTCTATCACATAATATCTCTACGTTCTATTCTTGATCCTTATTACTAAAGTCACTTTCATAACTAGTCCACGCCTCTATGTCGCTATTGTTATCTCTAAAGTCGGTTTCTCTATCTATAAATGCCTACTTAGTAGCTAGCAATTTAGGGATAGTGCACTTATAGGTACTTAAGGGTTGCGGGATACTACTTAAGGAGTTATAGTTAATACTATTAGGATATAGAATATATCTATAGACCTTTAAGTACTAGCTGCTTAGCGCCTTAAGTAAAAGATCTTCCTTAACGCAAGGCAGATTAATAATAGTTAATTACCGTCTATATAAGGCGGAGCGCTTATAAATAGCTTAGCTAGAATGCTAATTAAACCACCCTATAGGCACCAACAGCTCCTTTGCTATAGATAGGGGGTTAATATATAAGATTAACTGGCTAGGATAAGTCTACTGCTTAGGTAGTATCTTGCCCCAGAAAGAATGGGTGTTAGAAGTAGATTATATAATGCAATTCCTGCTAAAAGAGGCGTTATTAGGGGTTATTATTAACTTCCAATTCTAGTTTATAACTTTATATAAACGCTTCTAAACCCTACTAAGGCATATAGCGTCTATTAGGGATTGTTAGCTATTTAAGTTTAGTAATAGCTTAGTCAATGGCTACTCTAATAATGCCTTACTTATAGATCACTCTAGGTGCCTATAGTCTTGGGCGTAGACAATATATAAGCTAAGAGTAATCACAGCTACTGAATATTATACCACAGACACCACATAAAGTGGAAAAGGGCGGCTAGTATACTCCGCCTTTCCCTTCTACCTTCTGTCCTAACTCCGCCCTAGAAAAGAAATAGAATATAAACGTCATACTCCTGGTTTTTATATGCCATTAATTCAACTTACCTTTAAATTTAACCTCTTGATTATATATCCCTTACTATCTCTATAAGAATACCAGATATTATATATATTACCTTAACTAAGCTTAGATATATTACTAACATAACCTATAGGTCCTTAATTGGTACTTATAAAAACATCACAATATACTATCGCCCTAAAGATAATATACCTATTTATTAACTTGCTAGAAACCTTGAATTATCCTAGAATTATATTGATAATAAAAATATAGCATCTGCCAATAGGGAGAAGAAACAATTATAGCTTTCTAACCCTATACAGAAATAGATACCTTATACGCCTACTCAAATACCTAATAAGGTTAACTTTTATAAAATTAACGATAATATAGAGGGTGACATATAAGAGGATACGGAAATGTACGCCAATTACCTTAAGAGCCTAGAAGGCCGCAGTAAAACTAAGATAGTCTTACCTAAGCCAATGGAGAGCCATGGCGAGGCTAAGATAGACTTACCTTAACTAAAAGAGGTTTATATTAAAGGTTTGCCAGTGCCTTTAGGTATATTTATAAAACACCTATATATTGTTTGGTGATGCTAATAATTAAGCAGAAAATAGTTTGGCCAATCCTATAAACTTCCTTAAAGATATACCTCCTCTAACTAAAGCGTTAACAATTTCTAATGCTATAATTTTAGATGGACAACTAAAGTATCTCTTATTGTAGTTGCTAACTTGCTATATAATAGAGGACTTAAAGCGTCTCTAAAACCCTAGATATAGATCGGTTATATCTATATATAGTCCTATCGCAGTAGTATACTAGTATCCTACCTAGATTTTACCCACGGGTATACTATATAAAAGACTTGTATTATACTATACTAAAAACCCGCGTTACCTCTGTCGTCATACTAGGATATATAAACCGCTTAATAATATTATAATAGAGATAGCTTAGAGGGGTAAACCATATAAGCAAAGAGACCAATTAGGAGAGGCGTTAGATAATCATTTGGAAGATCTATTAAGGAGAGGGACATATAAAAGAAAGGTGGATTATACTGTAGATAGAGCCTCTAAGAAGCCAAAAAAATGAGAAATTTCTTATAAGAAAAGATTTTCGCAATTACGTTCTTTTTTTCTGGCGTTAAGAATTAAGGCGCTAATTAGGATTTCTTTAGCTTGGTATTATTTTTCTATCTAGTTGCTTCTATGTTAAGAGTATCTCGTTATTGTTTGCATATACGTTAAATTAAAGTTAAGAACTCGCTTATAGTAAGCTTACAGTCCTCTACCTTTATATACTTGGTAGCGATAAGTCAGCCGCCTTATAACTTGCTTGGCCCTCTACAAAGAATTAAAGTTAAGGTGTTAAAATCTCTAGCGTTTTTATAGGTAACTAGGGTATGGGTTAACTTTAAATTTTATATTAATAAGGTAGGAATGTTGAGAATAAATATAGGATATCTCTCTTAATATTGGCCTAAGTTATAACTTTGAAAATAGGATCTTGTTCTAAGAACTGGATCCGATTCTAAAGACTATATCCTATCCCAATTCCAAGCTAAACGTACTAAATATGGCCAAAAAGGTATAACGTTAAGCTAAGCGGTTTAACGGTCTTGGAAGAAAGGAGCTATTTTTAGTTATAGCTTAAGTTATAATTCCAGGAATAGAATCTAAGTCTAAAACCAAGATCCTAATTTGGGTTTACAAAGTAAACCAATTAACTACTGCAAAAAGGGCGCGATTTTAAAAAAGGATCTAGTTCTAAGAACTAGATCCTAGTTACGGGAAATAGGTTAATTAAGCGCTATAAAATAGGGTTGGCTATATCTATATTTAGCATATTAGGTTTAGCTCATTTTAGGACTAGCTATGTAATTAATTATAGGTGCTTACATGACCAACCCAATAATTAACCCGCTATCGCCAGCTGTACCTTGCCTGGCGCCTTTTAGTATCGCTATATTAGAGCCTTACTCTATTTAAGCCTTACGCGTTACAGAATAAACTAAAAGCTAATAACTATAATTACTAATAAATACTGCCTGTAACTTTTTAATAATACTAAAACCCTATATACGCACTATATTTTTTAACCTATACGACTAGGACTTAAACGATGTTCCTATACTTTAGGTTATTATGGCTTAGCAATTAACTAAGCCCCGCAAAGCCTTAGTCTAAGCCACGTTAAATCAGCTTAACTTTTCCGCGCCTAAATTTCAAATCCTCCTTATATTCCGCTCGCACCTTACTTCCTCCCTTATACTTTCCTCCCTCGCTATTCCCTTATTTTAAGACGCGCCTAATATATATTCGACCTCCCTATACTTATTTACTTATTTACCATCTTATGCATAACGCTAGCACTTTAAGTAACAAAGTATATAAGGGTGATTAGGGTTGGATAGATAACTGCTGTCCTTAATATAATATATAAACTCGGCGCTATAACTAATATTATAATAGGTCCTGGTCTTGCAGAGGGTATTAAGACAGTTATTAATGTTTTCGCTTTTACGCTTAGCCGCGGCGCACCTCGCCTCGGCGGATTAAAGTAGTAATTCTATTTATTATAGCTAAGATTGGACAGCTTAAAGTTTCTATATAAAATTTTCCTCTATGTCCTTAGATGCGGTAATTGCTGTCCATATAATACCAATGGCGGAATTGTTTATAACGTCTAGCTCTATAAAGTCCTTAAGTTTAATAAGTTCTTCGATACGCTCGGCCACTATTAAGGTAATTATATTATATAATGCTAAGTCGCCTATTAGGCTGAAGATATCCTTAATAATATTAGAAAACCCATCTATGGACTAGCTGGTTCCTAGAGTGTATTTAATTTTTGTATTCGCAAGCTCTTTTAGCTGTAGTATATCGTAGTAATTAGCAATTGCATTAACACAGACATGGCGAAGTGTGATATTGGCTGTTGTTGGCCGTATTACTATATCTTCACTATTGCCACCACTATTGCCTAGTTTAAATAGCAATAAAGCATCAGCGTTATCGAGTTACGCTACCTCTAATTCTATAGATTAAAGTCTAAGTATATATAAATTGGGTTAGCGTATAAATATATCCCTTACCTTAGCCGAGCGTTTCTACACCTATAATATTAGATCCTTACTCCTCCTTGCCATTATTATAGTCCCTCTTATATATAAATTAGATTATCCTCTTAATGGTACCGGAATTAAACTCGTTAATATTTATAATATTAGTCGCCGCCTCCTACCCATCAGTTAGTTAGGGTCAATTCCACTAAATATTTAGTTAGATTTTACCTAAAAGCCTCTATTATAAGCAGTTGCTGTAACGGGACTAGCCCAGTTACAGTAGGAATGTCTCGGTGAAACACTCGACAGATAAATTCCGATGCTTTGATTAAATTCTGCTAAGTTAATTAAATTCTGCCAAATTCCGCCAACTTGATTAATTTCCACCAGTCTCCACCAAATTCCACTGACGTAATGGAATTTAGTTAAAACCTATTAAAATCCACGTAGGCTTGTGCCTATGCGTCTGCTGCTAAGACCACGAATATTTAGCTATAAGTTTCCTATATTCCTTTCTCTTCTTTACGCAACGTCTTGTTCTCTGCAAGAGCTATATACCCTTAGATTTAGATAGAATTTATATTATTCCTTTAAATCTTCCTTAAAGCCTCTTTGCGCCCTTATATTACGTTGCGTCTATACCACTACCCTTAAAATAGCAAACGAACTTAAATCCGCCACGTTAACTATTATAGCCCTAGTTAAGGAACAAATGACTATAATGCAATAGTCCTTTATGAATGCCTTGGCCTAGTAACGAGCTATACTAGAAGCCTAGCATTAGCAATTAATTAAAGCAATATATAAAGAACTCTACGACGCCAAAGTACTCGCGTTAGAAACCCTAACAGCAACACCTGTAAATAAGATTAAGATAACTATATACAAACCTAGCCCATTAAATGCGAACCCTAAACTAGTAACAGTGGCTTAACCCATACCTATAATAAACCTAGTACCTACTATGAAATTAGAAAAGCTTCCTAACCCTCTAATATTTAATAGAAATTAAAATAACCTACGCCCCTTTATAACTAAGCTCTATTTTAAACTTTTAACAAACCATAACCAATGCCCTACTAAAGCTAGCAATATTAGCTATAGAATATCTTGTTTAAATAAAGACACTATACGAACTATAGACCCATTCTTCTATAACGGCACCTTCGTTAATTTTAAAACCTTTGTCTCTTTGTTAGAATAAACGTATAATAACACTAGCCGCGAATACACTGCTATTACCAAACTTAAAAACCTATAATAACGGAACCGAGAATTTACCAGCTTCTTTTTGGAATTTTTAGGCCTTATTAGCGAACTAGATTAGAATAAAGCCGCTAAAGTTACTGCTCTTTAATAAGCTATTTCGGATAAAATTAAAGTATAGTTAATAGGTAGGGAACTACCAAAGAACCTACCCAAATTTGCTATAATATATTAACAAATCAATAAGGACCTCTAATATAATAAATAGACTTATTCCCTAAAGCCAACCAAACCTTATGTTTAAGACTTTATAAAACCAACATATACCCCAAAACGCGACCCTTTTTTGAAACCTATACACGACCCTATAGACCTCGACGCCACTTAATCCTACGCACCCTTAGGAACTGACGAATAAAGAACTCGAGCCGCAAATAGAGAATGCTTTGGATATAGTAGAAAAGGATATATCTAAAGGAATTGCTAAACTTACCCTTTTAAAAAAGTCCGCCGTAGTTCCTCCCACTCCTTAAATCGCACTCGCTCTTTAAGCCATACTCGCTCCTTAACTTATACTCGTCCTATAAATTATACCTAGTTGTTATAAAGTATATTACCCTTAACTAACTTAGAAAATAAATCATCTTAGGGCCAAGTTGCGCCTTAGGATAAAAAGTGGAAGAGTATAAGTGTCTAGGCTCTTCTAGCGCTAATATATAACACAACTCCCTTAATATACTTAGCGAAATTCAAATACTTGGAAAATAGAAGGAGATATAAATCCTTATAGACAGCGGAGCCACCAGTATAAGCTTTATTAATATAAACTACGCAAAAACCTAATGCCTAAATTTAAAGAAACTTAATAAGCTCTAAAGCCTATAAGGCTTTAATAGCAAACCCTTAATATATAGTAAATTAACGCACTACGCTCTTGTGAAAATGCGGATAGGTAAATACCTTAAATATATTTCCCTATTTATAACACCCCTAAAGCAATATAAGATAATACTTAGATATAGATAGCTAAAACAACACAACCCTTTAATTAGCTGGGTTAAAGAAACACTAAAGTTCTACACAACCTACTGCCGAAGCTATTGCTTAAAATACCACCTGCCCTATAAATATGCACAAGATTATTTAAATTTAATATAATATAAACTGCCCCTACTATGGACCCTAAATTAAAACAATAAAGCTATAACTACCGATTATAATAAAGAATGTAAAGACGTTACGCCGAAACCTCTCGAAATTCGTATAATATAAGCCGCACCTTTTATTTTGTTAGCATAAAAACGAGACTATGAAATCTTTGCTATTACTATAAAAGATATTAAGAAAGTACTAGAATTAAAGCAATGTATTAACCCTTAACCTCTTATACCTAAAGAGTACCACAATCTAATTAATAAGTTTAAGAAAAGATTTACAGACTAACTACCCCCGTATTAGGATGCACATGATTTTAAGATAGAACTTAAACCTAATATAACACTAAAGTTCGGTCCACTATACGGTATGTTATAAAAAGAACTGCTTATAATATAATAATACCTTAATAAGCATCTAGAAAAAGGATTTATTCGCCCTAGTTAATCTCTATTCGCCCTAGTTAATCTCTATTCGCCTTAACTATACTATTCATTAAAAAGCCAGGAGAAGGCTTGAGATTCTATATTAATTATTAAACTCTAAACGCAATTATAATTTAAAACCAATATCCTATTCCCTTAATTTAAGAAACGCTTAACGGCTTATTAAAGGTATAGTACTTTATAAAGCTTAATATAGTCGCTGCCTTTAACCAAATCCGTGTCTATAAAGGAGATGAGAAGTATATAGCTTTTTATATATAATAGGGACTCTTTAAATACCTAGTAATGCCATTTAGTGTAAAGAATAGTCCTAGTATATTTTAACAATACGTTAATAATACGCTTCATAAATTTCTTAACGTATTTATTACTGCGTATATTAATAATATCTTAATCTACTTATCTTTGCTTTCTAAATACCAGAAGTATATCTAAATAGTCCTTAAATGCCTGCAAGACGCGGGTTTATAATACAATATTAAAAAATATATGTTCTATATATCCGAAGTCACGTACCTAGGCCTAATTATATCCCGCAATAGAATTAAAATGGACCCTAAAAAAATCGCTGTAATTATAAACTGGGGAAGCCCTAGTAATATATAAGACATTTAAGGATTTCTAGGATTTACAAACTTCTATTATTAATTTATTAACCACTTCTTAGAAATTGCCCAGCCGTTAATAAACCTAATAAAGAAGAATATAAAATTTAAATAGTCCACTAAATATAAACAAGCTTTTAATAACTTAAAATATTACTTTATAACTACTCTAATCCTCGCCTACTTTAACCCTAACCTCAAATATATTATTAAAATGGACTTATCTAATCATGCGCTAGGGGGAGTGTTATTACAATATAATAAAAACGGCGAGCTACATCTAGTAGCCTTTCTCTCTTAGAAACTCGCCCCTACTAAATTAAACTATAAGATATATAATAAGGAACTGCTTATAATTATTAGATACTTTAAATAATGGTATCTTAAGCTAGAAGGATTATTGTTCCTAATATATATATTAACAAACCACAAGAACCTATAGTACTTTATAACTATAAAGTAATTAACGCAGCGCCAAATTTATTAGGCCGAATACCTCTTACAATTTAACTTTAAAATTATATACCAACTGGGTAAACTCAATCAGAAGCCTAACGCATTAATATAATAATTACAAGACCTACCTATAAATGCTTTAAATAAACGGATTATAAATTAATTACAGATCTTATTACCCCCTAAATATTTTAAAAAACTACATCCTATATTCCTAGATACGGAACTCAATAGAAATAAATTAGAAGTTAATAAATAGGAAATAGAAATTAATAAGCTAATAGAATACAAATATAAGAACAATATATAGACAATAGATATAATAAAAGCGATTTAAACGGGAAAATAATAGTATAAGAATATTACACTCGCTAAATGCGAAATTTAAAATAATCGATTATACTATTAATAGAAGATGGTAGTTCCGAATTCCAAGCCTTTATAATTTAAGATACTTGGATTTATACACGACTCCCCTATAGTAGGGCATCCTGGCCGTGTAAAGACTTATAAGATTGTTTAACAAGCATACTACTAGCCTATAATGCACGACTACGTACGAAAATACGTTCGAGTATATAGGATGTATGTGCGTAGAAAGACCTCTTATATAAAGAAATAAGGAGTACTTTAACCGCTACCAATTCTAATATAAAAATAGCGCGACATTTTAATTAACTTTATAGTCGACTTGCCTAACAGTAATGGGTTTATAAATATTATAGTAGTTGTTAACTATCTTATAAAAATGCAATATATAATCCCTATAGACTTAATTAATGCAATATTAGTAGCTAAATGTTTCATTAAGCACGTCTTTAAGCTACACGGACTTCTTAACTTAATAATATCTAACTACAAAAGCCAGTTTATTTTAGACTTCTGGCAAGCTCTATATAAATAATTAAGTATTTAAACATAACTCTTAACTGCATTTTATTTGGAGATAGATGGTTAAACTAAAATTGCAAACGCGATTATAGAATAATACCTATAAATATACTGCTCCTACCTGCAAGATAACTGGGAAAAATGGCTGCCTTTAGCTGAGTTTACTACAAATAATACAATAAATGTATTAATAGGCGTGACGCCGTTCTATATAACCTATAGATAAGACCCCTAACTCGGATTTAAACCACAACCCAAAATTAACATAATAGGACCCACAATTAAACAGATTTAGTTAATTAACGCGTATAACTTCGCTAATTAAATAAAGCAGTTAACGGAACTATTATAAAGTGAATTAACATACGCTTAAATAGTATAGGAATGGTATACGAACAAAGAACAAGCTCCCGCATAGGACTTTAAGGAAGATAATATACTTTACCTAAATACATAAAACCTAAAGACTTAATGGCCCTTAAAGAAACTTAATTAGAAATTTGCGGGCCTATACTAAATTAAGAAGAAATTAAGCCCGTATGCTTATAAGCTTAAACTACCAACTAAGATAAAAATATATCTAATATTTTACATAAGCTTACTGCAACCCTTAAAAGACGAACCTATAACCCGCGAAGTACCGCCGCCACCCCCCATAATTATTAATAATAGTAATGGTTCTTACTTTATTAACTTAATTAATAATATGCGATAAAAAATATAATCTAAACGATTTAAACTTCTTATTAAGTGGGAAGGATATAAAACACAAACCTAGGAAACCTATAAATAGGTTAAGGCTAACGCGCCTTCCCTGGTAAAAGAATTCCATAAACACTATCCTTTACGGCCTGCTCTGGCTAGATAGATATGATATAAAGGTAAATAACTGCCACTTAATATAAAGACACGAAACACGATAGCAGGAAACTTAAAATTAAAAAGAACTCAAACCATATTATAATGCTTATAAGGCAATAAGTTATAAATTCTTAACTAAATTGAATTGTTTTGGACCTTCGGCTAAAGGGGGGGGTACTATAACAGGACTAGCCCAGTTACAGTAGGAATATCTTAGTAAAACACTCAACAGATAAATTCTAACGCTTTAATTAAATTCTGCTAAGTTAATTAAATTCTGCCAAATTCCGCTAACTTAATTAATTTCCACCAGTCTCCACCAAATTCCACTAATATAATGGAATTTGGTCGAAACCTGTTAAAATCCGCGTGGGCTTATGCCTATACGTCTGCTGCCAAGACCACGAATATTTAGCTATAAGTTTCCTATATTCCTTTCTCTTCTTTACGCAACGTCTTGTTCTCTGCAAGAGCTATATACCCTTAGATTTAGATAGAATTTATATTGTTCCTTTAAATCTTCCTTGAAGCCTCTTCGTGCCCTTACAGTTGTAAATACAGGAGATTGGGTGCATATAATTACTTTATAGACTTTAAACTCCAGTCCCTAGTATATAAGTTTTAAGTCGCTATATTTCTCGCTATCTATAAGCTGCGCTAAGCTAAGTAGAACATTTGTAGATAATATATTTCGTTGGTTTTCTTTTCTAGTTCCAGTTTTAACTACGTCTTAAGCAATATTTAAGGGAGTGATTTAGTGTTAAATAGGACGATTAAGAATAAGAACTCTGCTTTATTAAACGTGGCTCTAAAGCCTCTATATATATTATTATTAGCTTCGTCTAATCTATAATGGATTTGGTTAATTAGTTAGAGCCTTAAACGTTAGTTGCTTAACCAAGACTAATGTGACTTCTAAAGTTCTAGGTGGATATTTAGGTCTATCCCTTCTCTTAAATATAGGTAACTAAATTAAAGAGGGAAGCTTGGAGAGGGATTGTAGACTAAGAAATTACTCTAATTGCGTGTAGTTAGGGGGGCCCTATATTTTGGGTTATTGTAGCTTAGCATTTAACTAAGCTCTATAAAGCCTCAGTCTAAGCTATATTAGATCAGCCTGACTTTTCCGCACCTAATCTCCGATCCTTTAAGTGTTTGCTCACACCTTACTTCTTTATACTTTTCTCCCTAGTTATTTTCTTATTACAAGACGCGCCTAACGTGTTCTTGACCTTTCTACACTTATTCAATTCTCTGCTATTATACTATTTATTATATGCTAGCCTCTTTAATCTCCCCTTCTTACCTACCTACCCGCCTACCACGTCGGCCCTCCTGATGTAGCTCTTAGCGCGTTTACTTATAATGGCAAATCTCTCCTAATTAAAGATAATTAAAACGAAACCTATTAAAGAAGGACTAAATGACTTTTACGATTTATTTAACTTGGCTTATTAGGATCTAGATATCTCTAGCTCTTTAGACTTATTATACCAGATAGGTAATAAAGGTAATTACTAATATACCTATTACAAGTTTCTATCTAACGTTTATAGAACTAAAGGATATTTTACTTAATCTAATACTAGCTCTATAAAGCCTTCCCACTTCTTATTTATTGCTATCTAACGGCGGTAATAAAAGCCTTCTTATTAATCTATCTGTCACGGAGTGAGTATAAGCGACGATAATATATAGCAAAGTAGATATTATTAAGCTACGTATATAAACCGTGTAATAAAGTTAAGATGTTGCGTAAGAAGAAAAGGTAAGGAAATGGGGAGGAAGGGTATATATTGTGAATTTGGTTGCTTAGTTAACACGTGCACGGAGCAGAATAGGATTTAAGTAGTGGTCCTGGCAGAACTTGGCAGAATTTAATAGACTTGGCAAAATATGGCAGAATACGGCAGATTGCCGTCAGATTGCCATTAGATTGCCGTAGATTGCTATTAGATTACCGTTTTATAGTCAGTCTCTTCTTACTGCGTCGGTGGAAACAGGTAAACGTATATAAGGTGTTACGGAGGTGTCCTATAACAGTACCCCCCCTTTAAACTCGAGCTTCTGTAAGATAGGGCTATGGTAGTTCTAGGTAGAGTTTATAAAAGTCTTTTGCAGCTTATATAAGTTTTATAAAGTTAACAGGTTCCTATATAGGCTTAGTAAAGCCTCTCCATTTTATAAGGTATATATATTTATGTTTCTATTTGTCGTACTTAATATCATTAACTCTTTTAATAAAGTACTTATCCTTACTATCCACTTTAACTAGTGGGGAAGGGTCCTAGATCTGTCTAGGCATGGCATCTAATATAGGGGCAGTAGGGTAGAGGACTGATATATAGAATATAGGGTGGATTTTAACCATATTAGGGAGCTTTAGTTAGTAGGTATAGGGAGAGATAACCTTTATAACCTTATAAGGGCCGGCGTTCTTCTAATTAAGTTTCTTAGTAGGTTATTTTATGTTTAGATTTCTTATATCTAGCCAGATAAAGTTACTAATTTAGTAGGCTAGTGCTAGGGTTTGGTTCTTATTTGCTGCGGCTTTATAGACAGATTGGGCCTATGTTATTTTATTAGTAAGGAACTCTTATAGTTTTTCTATCTTCTTTATAAACTTATTTGTTTCTGTAACTTATAAGGCCTAATAAGCTAGGCAAGGAACATTACTAAAGGGTTTAAAACCTATTTGCGGGTGCTAGCCATAGTTAGCTAGGAATAGGGAGACCTTTGTGGTTTCTAAGACGGAGTTATTTATAGTAAACTTAGTAAATGCAAGCCAGTCTATCTAGTTATCTTATAAATACAATGTGTATATCTAAATATACTATTCCATTATAGTATTTACACATTCTGTTTAACCATCTATTTCTAGGTAATATGCTGTAGACAACAGTGCTTTAATATAGAGTTAAGTAGTTAGTTCTTTCTAAAACGCGGAGATAAATTAGCTACCTTTATTAAAGATAATTATTTTAGGGAGTCTGTAGAGTTTTTATATATAGTCTAGAAACAGTTAGGCAATGGTAGATACTAACATATTAGGGTAGGCAATTAAGTGTTTTATCTTAGATAGTTGGTCTATAACTATTATAATATTTATACAGCCTCTACTTATAGGGAGCTCAATAATAAAGTTAATTAAAATATCCTTCTATCTTTAGTCCAGAACAGGCAGTAGCTTTAAAAAGCCGTTATATATTTTATATAAAGCTTTAGCTTATTAGCAGGTGTAGCAGCTAGAGACATACCTTTATATTATATTATATATATTTGGCTAGTAATATTCTTGTTAGAACAGTTCTAGGGTTTTTCCTTGGCCTGGGTAACTGGCTACTAGTAGGTCGTGTATATATTTAAGGAGCTTAAGCTTAAGTTTATTATAGTTGGGTATAACTAGGCGGTTCCTATAATACAAGCAGTCTCTATAAGCTTTATATTTATTTAGAGAAATCCTTTTAAAGCGTCTAATGCTATCTTAGATTAGCTTAAGCGTCTTTTAAATAAACTTATTATTTAGGTATTTATTAACTATTATCTATTTAATCAATTAATTAGTTATTTTAAGGATGTATATTATAACATCTTTAATAGAAAGGTTAAATAGCTTAGGGTAAAGTAGGGTTTAATTATGGTAGGCACACGCTTCTTTTTGTGCTGGTATGTCTTATAAACTATAAGGGCGCGAAGAGGCTTCGGGAAAGATTCGAAGGAACAATATAAATTCTATCTAAATCTGAGGGTATATAGCTCTTGCTAGGAACAAGACATTGCGTAAAGAAGAGAAAGGAATAACGAGAGAATCTTGCAATTAAACAGTTTAGGGGTCTTGGTCGATGCGTGCGCACGTGCGCACGCGGACGGACTTCAGTAGTATTTAATTGATCTGGCAGAACTTGGCAGAAGTTAATTAAGCTGGCAGAATTTAGCAGAATTTAGTCAAAGCTTTAAGTTCTATCTATTAAGTGTTTTACCAAGACATTCCTACTGTAACTAGGCTAGTCCCGTTATAGTACTCCCCCTTTGGCCGAAGGTCCAAAATAATACAATTTTATCATGTTATATTTTACGTTAGGTAGTGGTGTAGAGTTTTGCCGGTTCTAATTATTAAACGGACTAATTAGGATTTTCTATTCCCGGGATAGAAAATTGCTATTAGTTTAGTAAAGGCGGTGAGCTAAACTAATATCTTTATAGTAGGTCTTGGCAAGGCAAATCTAACCAATTAGACAACTTTAACCGCTAGTTAAAGTTCCTTAACATCTTGCGCGTTATATAACCGTATTATAAGCGTCGTGGTATTCTTTAAGCTCTTTTTAATTTCGAGTTTCCTACTATTATGTTTCGTATATTCGTGTTAGGTGGCAGTTATTTGCCTTTATATCGTGTCCATCCAGCTAGAGTAGGCCACGAAGGATAGTCCTTATAGAATTCTTTTACTAGGGAAGGCGCATCGGTCTTAACTTGCTTATAGAGCTCCTAGGTTTATATTTTATATCCTTCCTACTTAATAAGAAGTTTAAATTGTTTAAATTATATTTTCTATTGTATATTATTAATTAAGTTAATAAAGTAAGAACCGTTACCATTGTTAACAATTACGGGAGGTGGCGGCGGCACTTTGCGAGTTATAGGTTCGTCTTTTAAGGGTTATAGCAAGCTTACGTAAAATATTAGATGTATTTTTATCTTAGTTAGCAGTTTAAGCTTATAAGCATATAGGCTCAATTTTTTCTTAATTTAGTATAGGCCTATAAACTTCCAATTAAGTTTCTTTAAGGGCTGTTAAGTTTTTAGGTTTTGTATATTTAGGTAAACTATATTACCTTCCTTAAAGTCCTATATAGGGGCTTGTCCTTTGTTCGCATGCTATTCCTATACCATTTAAGCGTACGTTAATTTACTTTATAATAGTTCCGTTAACTGCTTTATTTAATTAGCGAAGTTGTGTGCGTTAATTAACTAAATCCGTTTAATTGTGGGTCCTATTATGTCGATTTTGGGTTATGGTTTAAATCCAAGTTAGGGGTCTTGTCCGTAGGTTATATAGAATGGCGTTATACCTGTTAATACATTTATCGTATTATTCGCAGTAAACTTAGCTAAAGGCAGCTATTTTTCCCAGTTATCTTGCAGGTAGGAGCAGTATATTTATAGGTATTGTTCTATAATCGCGTTTATAATTTCGGTTTAACCATCTATCTCTAGATAAAATGTAGTTAAGAGTTGTATTCGAATACTTAATTATTTATATAGAGCTTGCTAGAAGTCTGAAACAAACTGGCTTCTATAGTTAGATATTATCGAATTAGGAAGTCCGTGTAGCTTAAAGACGTACTTAATAAAACATTTGGCTACTAATATTGTATTAATTAAGTCTATAGGAATTATATATTATATTTTTATAAGATAGTTAACGACTACTATAATATTTATAAACCTGTTACTATTAGGCAAGTTAACTATAAAGTTAATTAAGATATCTTGCTATCTTTATATTGGAATTGGCAACGGTTAAAGTACTCCTTACTTCTTTACGTAAGAGGTCTTCCCACGCACGTACGTTCTGTAGGCTCGAACGTATTTTTATATATAGTCGTGTATTGTAGGCCAGTAGTATACTTATTAAATAATCTTATAAGTCTTCGCATAGCTAGGATGTCCTACTATAGGGGAATTGTATATAAATTTAAGTATCTTAAATTGTAAGGGTTTGGAATTTGGAACTACCATCTTCTATTAATAGTATAGTTAATTGTTACGAATTTCGCATTTAGTAAGTGTAATATCTTTATACTATTGTTTTCCTGTTTAAATTGCTTTTATTATATCTGCTATCTATACGTTGTTCTTGTATTTGTATTCTATTAGCTTATTAATTTCTATTTCCTATTTATTGATTTCTAATTTGTTTCTATTAAGTTCCGTATCTAGGAATATAGGATATAGTTTCTCAAAGCGTTTAAGGGGCAATAAGATCTATGATTAATTTATAATCCGTTTATCTAAGGCGTTTATAGGTAAATCTTGTGATTATTATATTAATGCATTAGGCTTCTGATTGAGTTTGCCCGGTTAATATATAATTTTAAAGTTAAATTATAAGAGGTATTTGGCCCAACGAATTTGGCGCTGCGTTAACTGCTTTATAGTTATAAAGTACTGCAGGTTTTTGTGGTCCGTTAATACGCGTATTAGAAATAATAATCCTTTAAGTTTTAGACGCTATTATTTAAAGTATCTAATAATTGCAAGTAGTTCCTTATCGTATATCTTATAGTTTAATTCGGCAGGGGTGAGCTTTTAAGAGAGAAAGGCTACTGGACGTAGCTTACCGTCCTTATTATATTGCGATAATACTCCCCCTAGGGCATAATTAGACGAGTCTGTTTTAACAACATATTTAAGGTTAGGGTTAAAGTAGGTAAGAATTAGAGTGGTTATAAAGCGTTATTTTAAGTTATTAAAAGCTTGTTTATATCTAATAGTCCATTTAAATTTTATGTTCTTTCTTATTAGGTTTACCAATGGTTAGGCAATTTTTAAGAACTAGTTAATAAATTAGCGGTAGAAATTTGCAAATCTTAGAAATCTTTAAATGTCTTATATATTACTAGGGCTTCCCCAGTTTATAATTACAGCAACCTTTTTAGGGTCTATTTTAATTCCGTTACGGGATATAATTAGGCCTAGGTACGTGACTTTGGATATATAGAACTTATATTTCTTAATATCGCATTATAAACCCGCATCTCACAAACATTTAAGGACCATTTAGACGTGTTTTTAATGCTTAAAAAGCGAAGATAAGTAGATTAGGATATTATTAATATACGCGGTAATAAATATATTAAGGAATTTACGGAGTGTATTATTAACGTATTACTAAAATATACTAGGACTGTTTTTTATACTAAACAGTATTACTAGGTATTTAAAGAGTCCCTATTATATATAAAAGGCTATGTACTTCTCATCTCCTTCTTAGATGTGAATTTAATTAAAGGTAGCGACTATATTAAGCTTTATAAAATATTATGCCTTTACTAAGCGGTTAAGCGTCTCTTAGATTAAGGGGATTGGATATTAGTTTTAAATTATAATTGCGTTTAGGGCTTAGTAATTAACATAGAATCTTAAGCCTCCTCCTAGCTTTTTAATGAATAATACGGGTAAGGCAAATGGAGATTAACTAGGGCGAATAAATCCTTTTTCTAGATGCTTGTTAAGGTATTATTATATCACAAGTAGTTCTTCTTGTGATATACTATATAGCGGACCAAACTTTGGTGTTATACTAGGTTTAAGTTCTATCTTAAAATCGTGTTTATTCTAATACGGGGGTAGCTGGTCTACGAATTATTTTTTAAACTTGTTAATTAGATCGTAGTACTCCTTAGGTATAAGAGGTTAAGGGTTAATATACTGCTTTGGTTCTAGCGCCTTCTTAATATCTTCTATTATTATAGCAAAGATTTTGTGGTCTCGTTTTCTTGCTAACAAAACAAAAGGTATGGCTTGTATTATATAAATTTCAAGGGGTTTTAATATATTATCTTTGCATTCTTTACTGCGATTAGCAGTTGTAGTTTTGTCGTATTGGTTTAAGGTTTATGGTAAGGGCAATTTATATTATATTAAATTTAAATAGTCTTGTATATATTTATAGGGCAGGTGGTGTTTTAAACAATAACTTTAGCAATAGGTTATACGGAATTTTAGTATTTCTTTAACCTAGCTAATTAAAGGGTTATGCCATTTTAGCTATCTATGTCCAAGTATTATCTTATATTGCTTTAGGGGTGTTACAAATAGGGAAATATATTTAAGGTATTCGCCTATCCACATTTTCATAAGAGCGTAGTGCGTTAATTCGCTATATATTAAGGGTTTGCCGTTAAAGCCTTATAGGCCTTAGGGCTTATTGAGTTTCTTTAAATTTAGGCGTTAGGTTTTTGTGTGGTTTATATTAATAAAGCCTATATTAGTGGCTCTGCTATCTATAAGGATTTATACCTTCTTCCATTTTCTAAGTATTCGAATTTCGCTAAGTATATTAAGGGAGTTGTATTGTGTATCAGCGCTAGAAGAGCCTAGATACTTATACTCTTCCACTTTTTATCCTAAGGCGCGACTTAGCCCTAGAATAATTCGTTTTCTAAGTTAGCCAAGCATAAAATACTTTATAACAACTAGGTATGATTTATAGAATAAGTATAAGTTAAGGAGTAAGTACGGCTTAAGGAACAAGTACGATTTAAGGAGTAGATGCGATTTAAAGACCAGGAGGAACTACAGCGGACTTTTTTAAAAGGGTGAGTTTAGCAATTCCTTTAGATATATCCTTTTCTGCCACATCCAGAGCATTCTCTATTTGTGGCTTAAGTCCTTTATTCGTTGGTTCCTAAGGGTGCGTAGAATCAAGTGGCGTTAAGGTCCATAGGGTCATGCGTAGGTTTTAGAGAAGGGTTGCGCTTTAGGGTATATATTAGTTTCGTAAAGTCTTAAACATAAGGTGTAGTTGGCTTTAGAGAATGAGTTTATTTATTATATTAAAGGTCCTTATTAATTCGTTAACATATTGTAGCAAATTTAGGTAGGTCCTTTAGCAGTTCCCTATCTACTAACTATGCTCTAATTTTATCCAAAATAGCTTATTAAAGAGCAGCAACTTTAGCAGCTTTATTCCAATCTAGTTCGCCAATAAGGCCTAAAAATTCTGAAAAGAAGCTAGTAAAGTCTTAATTCCATTATTATAGGTTTTTAAGTTTAGTAACAGCGGTGTGTTTGCGGCTAGTGTCATTATACGTTCGTTCTAATAAAGAGATAAAGATTTCGAAATTAACGAAGGTACTATTATAAAAGAATAGGTCTATAGTTTATGCAGCGTCTTTACTTAATTAAGATATCCCATAGCTAATCTTGCTAGCTTTGGTAGGGTATCGGTTATAGTTTGTTAAGAGTTTAAGGCGGAGCTTAGTTATAAAGGGATATAGGTTATTTTAATTTCTATTAAATATTAGAGGGTTAGAAAGCTTTTTTAATTTTACAGTAGGTACTAGGTTCGTTATAGGTATAGGTTAAGCTACTATTACTAATTTAGGGGTCGCATTTAACGGGCTAGGTTTATATATAGTTATCTTAATTTTGTTTATAGGTGTTACTATTAGGGTCTCTATTATAAGTGTATTAATATTGCGGAGTTCTTTATGGAGTGTTTCTATTAATCGCTAATACTGGGCTTCTAGTGCAGCCCGCTACTAAGCTAAAGCATCTATAAAGGCTTCTTGTATTACAGTTAACTATTCCCTAACTAGGGTTATAATGCTTGTAGTTAACGCGTGGGATTCGAGGTCATTTGCCATTTTAATAGTAGTTGTTTTAGACGCAACGTAATATAAGGGCGCGAAGAGGCTTTGGGAAAGATTTAAAGGAATAATATAAATTCTATCTAAATCTAAGGGTATATAGCTCTTGCTAGAAACAAGACATTGCGTAAAGAAGAGAAAGGAATAACAAGAGAATCTTGTAATTAAACAGTTTAGGGGTCTTGGTCGATGCGTGCGCACGTACACACGCGGACGGACTTCGGTAGTATTCGATTAATTTAGCGGAACTTGGCGGAAGTTAATCAAGCTGGCAGAATTCGGCAGAATTCGGTCAAAGCTTCAAGTTCTATCTGTCGAGTGTTTTACCAAGACATTCCTACTGTAACTAGGCTAGTCCCGTTACATAAACATTAGGTTAGGGTATTAGGTTTTTAACCTTAAACGCCTAGACGGTATATAATTAAGAATTAGAAATAAACAGATATTCTATCCAGCGGGCTTAACAATAACTTAGCTATTTTATAGTTATAAAGTACTATAAATTCTTATAGTCGCTAAGGACCTTAATTAGAAACCTAGCGCCTTCTAGTTTGGGTCGCCATTGTTTAAAACACCTAATAATAGCTAATAATTCCTTATTATAGATCTCGTAGTTATATTTAGCTAGACTTAGTTATTTTAAGAAGTATGCTATAGGGTATAGTACTCCTTCCTTATTATACTGAGACAAAATACCTCTAGTAACATAGTTGGATAAATTAGCTTCTATAACACTCTTTTGGTTTAGGTTAAAGTGTTAAAGTATAGGTACAGTAGTGAATATAACTTTTAGATAGGTAAAGGCCTTTTTATATTCCTTATTAAAGATAAAGGCATTATTTCTCTGGGTTAAGGCTATAAGGGGTAAAACTAGGGCGGAGAAGTTATTAATAAACCATTAGTAGAAGTTAGCAAATTCTATAAAGGCCCCTATATCCCTAACGTTCTTAGGTTCTTACTAGTTTATAATTACTTTAATCTTCTTTATATTCATCTATATACCATCTATAGAAATAATAAGTTTAAGGTATAGAACTTCCGTTTTATAGAATTTGTATTTATCTATATCTAATTATAGGCTAGTTCTATATAGGGCTTCTAAGACAAGGTTAACGTATTTCTTATATTTAGCTAGGTTATTACTATATATTAATATGTCGTTAATATAAGCAGTATAAAAGATGTCTAGGTAAGGGCGTAAGGTATTACTTATAAAGTATTAGAATAAATTTGGGGCGTTTATAAGACTAAACGGCGTTACTAAGTATTTAAATAGTCTATATTTAATATAGAATATAGTAAGCTATTCGTCTCCTTTTATAATATAGAGGCGGTTAAATACGTAGATAAGATTAAGTTTTATATAGTAGTGAGCTTTACTTAATTAGTTTAGTATTTCTTAAATTAATAGGAGCGAGTACTGATTTTTAATAGTAATAGCGTTAAGAGCTTAGTAGTCTATATAGAAGCGTAGACCGCCGCCAGGTTTCTTAATAAAGATTATAGGTATAACTATAGACAAAGAGCTTGCTCTAATAAATCCTTTACTTAGGTATTTATCTAAGTACTTCCGTAATACCTAAAGTTTATTTTAGAATATTCTATATAGGGGTCTAAATGCTAGCTGTTTTCCTTCTTTAAGTACGATCTTATAGTTATATAGTTAGTACTCTACTAACTTATTAGTTTTCTTTTATAAGAATATATCTAGGTTCTTATAGTAGTATACTAGTACTTTTATAGCAGGGTTAGTATACCTTTTTAGTGCTAAGGCCTTTTTAATATTAGCTATTATAATAGCAAAGATTATATATTTAGGTTTTCTAGCGAGTTTATTAATGGGGTAGCTCTAATTATATAAATATCTAAAGTGTTAAGTAAGTTTAGATTATCCTCAGTTTCTTATATAGTTTCTTATTTAGCTTTAGGTTTAGTACTAAGTACGGAATTAGTATTAGATTTAGGTTTAGGTTCTTTAAGTATCCTTTTTATAGTAGAATACTAGTTCTTCTGGTACTTTTATATATTAAGCTTAAGCTTTTACTTAGTTTAGGGTAGTAGGGTAGTTAAGATCGGTTTATATAGTTTAGTATAATTTTTAAGTCCTTAGTAAACATTAGTGGAAATCTTATATTAGTGGGATTTAGTAGAATTCTTAGGTTAGTAAAATTAGATGGACTTCTTAGGTATAAAGTAGATATTAGTAGAAATTTCAAACTAGTAGATTCTAGTAAAATTTTTAGGTTCTAGTTTTAGGTCTAAGTAGTAAGTTATAAGGCACTTTTACTTATAACGGGAGGCGGTAAATAAAAGCTTAAGGTTGTTTTAATTAATAGTTACCTTATATAGCTTTATTTAGGATTATCTAAGAATTACTAAGTAACCTAAGGTAGTTATAAAGAGCTTAATTAATTCTTTATAGCTTAGGTATTAGAGTTTTACGGCCGCTATATAAGTAATACGGCCCAAGAGAGTGCGTTTACTATTAAATCTAAATACATTAATATGCCGGTTAAGGGGTATTAGGTTAAACCTATTGTCTTACGCGAAGATCTTATTAATAAATCCTATACCGCTAGCTCTTGTTTTAATTAAAACTTAAGTATTAGCCTATTAGCCTTTCTACTAAAGACGGTAGTTAATGGTTATACTATAATCCTAAGAGTTAAGGTTTATAATATCTAATATATTTAACGAGATCCTATAATATAGCTATTCTAAAGAGCAACTTAACTCTAGAATATACCTTTTAGTAGTAAGTGGGAAGGGGTTCCTATAGAATATTATTTATAACTTCGTCCTTATAAGTGGTGCTTACTAGATATAGGGCTAAAACTAAGTAAAGATTAGAGATAGTAACTAAAGGACCAGTGCGGTAAACAGTTACTAGTATTCGCCGTTTATAAATTATATTAGGGTATAAGGACAGAGCAGTATCTTAAAATGTAAGCCTTACCTCTATATTTAAAGTAAAGGCCTAGCTTAATATATTATTCTTATTTAGGGGACCCTAGTAGGGCATATTCTAGGGTTCTAGAGTCAATATCTATAGCATTAAGGTGCTTAGGCTAAGAATATAACTTAATAGGGACTTATAGGGCTACTATATTATATTAAGAAGCGGGCTTTAGTATTAGACATAGTATATTATTATACCGTTTATTAATATTTATATAGGTGTTAAGAGATTCTAGTAGGTCTATACCTATTAGGGAGGGTTTTAGTTTAGGGCTTAAGGACTTAATAAGGCTATTAATTAGTGCGGAGTTGTTCTAGCCTATTTCCTTTACGTAACGGTTAAACTTAAAGAAGTATACTAGGAAGCCTTTCATTTCTTAAGCTATATAGTTTATCTTCCTTTAGGTAGTAGCTTAACAGTTTAGGTCGCTATATATAGCTTTAAGTATAACTAGGCTTTATACCAAGTTTGGTTAAAGAAGTTTAATAAGGTTAGCTATATCTCCTCCTAGTTAACTTAGGGCGTAGTAGAGTTAATTAGTTTTAGTTAGGTAGTAGTTAGCGTTACCAGTTAGCTTATTCTTAAGCCGGCTTAGAAATAATTAGAGTTTTTATTATTTACTAGTAAATATTAGAAGGTCTAGTAGTTATTTAGATTATTATAGTATAGTAGTTAGTTTAGGGTAAGTAACTACTATAGGTTTGGGACTCTTATTCTATATATTTATTTCTAAAAATAGCGTTTGGTTTTAGGGCCCTAGTATAGGCATCTTAAGGGTACGGACTTCTTCTTCGAGGTCCTTAATTAATTGCTAGTATTATACTTCTTGTTCAGCTTATTATTAAGTTAAAGTAGCTTAGTTTTATATAAGGACGTTTATAAAGGACTTCTATATCTCTATTAATTATTCTTAAAGTATAGATATAATGCTAGCGGCGGTTATAGGAGCTTTAGGGTTATTCTGTATTTTAGAGGGTAGTATATAAGGTTAACGCAACGTAGTATTATAGAGCGAGTATAAGCGATAATAATATGTAATAAAGTAGATATTATTAAGCTATATATATAAACTATATAATAAAGTTAAGACGTTGCGTAAGGAAAGAGGGTAAGAAAATGGGAAGAAAGGGTATATATTATTAGTTTGGTTGCTTAGTTAATATATATATAGAGTAGAATAGGATTTAAGTAGCAGTCCTAGCAGAACTTAGTAGAATTTAGTGGGCTTGGCAGAATATAGCAGAATGCAGCAGATTGCCATTAGATTGCCGTAGATTACTAGTAGATTGCCATTAAATTGCCGTCTCGCGGTTATTCTCTTCTTACTATGTTAGTAGAAATAGGTAGACGTGTATAAGGTGTTATAGAGATGTCCCGTAATATATCTATACCTTATCTCCTACTTAGAAGTCTACCTTACAACAGTATTAATCTATATTAGCCTCTTTCTTCTCTTATACCCTTTTTATAATTGCTTAAATAATCTCCTAAGCTTTGTATATTCTCTTTATAAATATCTAGGCCTCTTTATATAGCTAAGGCGTTCGCGGGCCGTTATAGGTCTTATAGGTCTATCCCAATTAAAGGATATTCGTAGCTTATATCTATAGAGTAACTTAAATAGCGACATTCCTATACTAATATAAAGGAGCGTAAGCCATATGTAGTCTATTATAGATAGTAGTTCTAACTAGTTATTCTAATAGTAGTTAATAAAGAGGCGAAGTTGCTAGTTAAGGTACTAGTTTATAATCTCGGTTTAGCTATTAGTCTAAGGATAGAATATAATAGAGAGCTTAATTTAAATTCTAAGGATACGGCAGAATTCGTCCTAGAAGTCTAATATAAATTAGGGTCTATGGTTAAAGATAATTAACTTAAGAGCGCTATAAATCTAGTAGATATTATTAATATATATACGGGCTATATTCTTTATAGTTATAGTTTTAAAGTAAGAAAGGGAAATAGCTTGCTTATTTAGTTAATTAACTACTATAAAGGCTATATTGTAGCCGTGTTTATCCTTTAGGAATAATTTAAAGTCCATTATAATATATTTCTAAGGGCGTTTAAAAACTAGCAGTAGTTATAGCTATTTAGGAGTTTAATCCTTAGGGGTATCTATATGTTTATAAGCATAATAATTCTAATAAATCATTTTATATCAGATAGGAGTCCTCGCTAATAGTAATAAGGCGCTAGTAGTTAGTAAGTTTTATCTTAACTAGGATACGCTATAGAGACTTAATAGTAAGCTTTACGGACTAGCTTTATTTATAGGTTATTAACATTTAAAACTATAAACAGTTCTTAGTATAAAAGCAGTCCGTCTTCTATTTCTAAATTAGAGTTACCTTTTATAGCTTAGTTACAGAGGGCTTTTAGGAATTTAGCTATACGATTTATAATTAGGATGCGATTAGTTAGTCCTATTAGTTTATTTAGGATCTCTCTTTCTATAGGTGCTAGCTTATTCCGTTTAGAGCTTAATTCCTTAAGAATATATAGGTTAAGCTATTTGGGACGGAAAAGGGTATATATCTAATGCTAAACCTTTAGCTTATCTTATAGCCCTATGTCTTGTTCTCTTTAGGTTAGGGTATTAGCCTTAGAATTTTATTTACTAGGATGGTATATAATTATAAAGAAGAATTAGAAGAGTATTTTAGCCCGCTAGGCCTATCGGCTAATAAGCTGCTTTATAATTAGTATAGACCTTAATCTAAAAGTCTATACTACTAAGCTCCGCGCGCTACTAGGATAATAATTATATAATAGCTAGTATTTCCTTATTATGTACCTTATAGTTATACTTAACTAGGGCTATTATTTTTAAAAAGAACATAATAAGGTACTACTTACTATTTAGGTAAAGCTATAAAAGAACCCCCATTACTCCTCTATTGGAGGTATCCGTTTCTAGTATTAATTTTAGGTCTAGGTTATAGTGACAGAGAATTAGAAAGGAGATAAGTCAGTCCTTTAACTCCTTAAAGGCTTTTATATAGTTATTTTTAAAAATAAAAAGCGTGTTATTCCTAGTTGGTTATATAAGAGGCTTAGCTATAACTCTATAGTTATAGATAAACTAATAATAGAAATTATAAAAGCTAAGAAAGGACTAGATCCCTTTATAGTATAAGGGGATTTCTAGTTATAGATCGCCTTACCCTTTTTAGGGTTAACTTTAATTTCTTTTATGCTAATAATAAACCTAAGGTACTTTATACATTTTACTTTAAATTTATATTTCTTAATATTAACTTATAAACTTATATTCTACAGTCTCTTAAGGGCCTTTTTAATATAAACTTAGTGCTTAAGTTTATTATCCAAATATATAAGAATGTCATCTAAGTATGCCGTATAGAATTTATTAAGGTAATTAAAAACAATATTATTTATATACTATTAGTACGTAGCTAGCCCATTTATTAGTCTAAAAGGAAGGACTTTATATTTATAAGAACCGTAATAGGTATAAAACGTTATTAAATCTTCTAATATAGGGTCTATTCTAATTTAGTAAAAAGCTTAGCGGATATTAAGCTTAGTAAATATTTTAGCTTGGCTTAGACGTATAAGGGTCTCGTTAATTAGGGGGAAATGGCAATAGTCTTTTTAAGTAATAGCGTCTAGTTTTTAATAGTTAATATAGAAATAAAGGCCTTTATTAGGCTTTTTATAAATAGGATAAGGAAAATAAAAGGGGCCTAACTTAACTTAATAAACCCTTTATAGAGGTTATTAATTAAGTACTACTTTATTGCTTTTAGTTTCTCTATAATTTACTAGTAATGGGGGCTATAGCCTAAAGAATTATTGGCCGTTAATTAAATCCTATAATTATAGGTTTAGTAGGGGGGTGGTATATCTAAAGCTACTTTTAAGAACGCGTCTCTATGGTCTAAGAGGTAAATAGGGAAAAGACGCTTAACTAGCCCCTTATTGGTTTCTTCTATTAGCTCCTTTTCCTTCTCGTTAATAATCTGATTAATTTTGTATAAGCTAGTTATAAAGACCTTATTATCCTTCTAATATATATTAAAGTAGAAACCTATAGTACTAATTGCCGCGATATCTACTATAGGGATATTATATAATAGTAGGGGTGTCTATAGCCTTAGGGCTTTTAGTATATTAGCGTTGTCCTTACTCCCTTTAGCTCTTATTGCATCTTTTAAAAGTTATCCTTTATATCCTATTAGTACGTCCTCTTTTATATTAGCTAAATCTCTATAATTTAGAAGTCGTCTATATTACTATCTATTCTACTTCTATAAGTAGAATTCTCCTTAACTATAGTGCTTTAGGGGAGTATTATTATTGGTATAGAGTTCCTACTAGCTTTATGGCGGGTATCCTCCTAAATAAAGGCTAGGTCGCTGTTATAGAGTAGGCATAAGCTAGAATACAATATACTAAATAGGGTAGTAATTGAAGAAGGCTACGTACGCGTAACTATGCGTGTTTAATACAAAGACATCTAGATAAAGAAGAAGAGTCTTTTATATACTAGGTATAAAGTATAAATAGGGGTTATAGGGGTACGTGCATAGGTATCTTGGGACGAACATAAGCACAGGTCAAGAACGTTAAAACGCGTAGGGACGTAAGAACGGGTAAGTCCTATAACAGTACCCCCCTCCTTACTTCCGAGCTCCTGCGAGGCGTATTGTGTATATAGAGAAAAAAAACCCCAATTAAGGGAAAAAAAAAATTCGTTAGCCTTCTCCGCCCTTCTATGTCCTCCACTGCGCAGGCTCCGCCAGTTTAGTCCTCCTTACTTAATCGTTAGGCCACTAACTTGTTGGGCCTAAAGCATAGCCCAGCCTTCTATTTTCCAGCTACGCTACAGTCCTTGCCGCTTGGAGACGCTTTTGCTAAAGCTTATATGGTCTCCTCTCTCGCTTCTAGCAGCTCTACGGCTTCCTTCTCATATCTATATATGGTCCCTCCTTACCAGGCCTCGTCCCTGAGGCCAGTAGGCCCCCCCTCCCCCCCTTTAGTCGCGGGTTGGGTCGTATATTATATAGGGGTAGGTAGGGTCATATATCGTATATAGGGGTGGGTAGGCAGATAAACAGATTTTAGTTGTATGGTACGGTCGGTGCGGTACAGTGCAGTGTCTTCTTGGCAGGTTCTTGTCGGTGCGGTGCAGTATTTGTATTATAGGCAGGTTTTTATCAGTGGCAGTACGGTACCAGTGTAGGTTCTGTAGGCATATCAGCACAGAATCTTATCAGTTCGTATTATAGGCGTATTAGCACAACGTTATCAGTTTGGTAGTAGTATGGTGCCAGTAATGGAGTTGGTTCGCATATATATCGGCGCGAGGTCTTGTTAATAGGTTTAGGTGGCAGTACAGTACTAGCGCAGGGTTATGCGGCTTAGGATAATCTAGGTATCGGATGCGGATGGCTTTGGCGGCAGCAGTATAATGCCAGTAATAGGTTCGGGCGGCTTAGGACTATTTAGTATTAGATGCAGAAAGCTTTAGCTGTAGGTTTGGACGGTAGCAGTACGGTGCCGGTAATGGGGTTATAGGCGTATTGGCATAACGGGTTATTAGGGTTGTTTTGCAGGCGTAGCGGCGCAAAGTCTTATTATACTAGTTTAGAACCCTAGCGTCCTAGTCTACCTATAGCCAGTAGCTCCTATTCCTACCCCACAGGTATAAAAAGGCATGCTTTATAACTAGTAGCCTATAGGCCCGCTAGGTATAAAAAGGGATCTAGATATAGTGTTATAGAGTAGGTATAAGCTGGAATACAATATACTAAACGGGGTAGTAATTAAAGAAGGCTACGCATGCGTAACTATGCGTGTTTAATATAAAGACATCTGGATAAAGAAGAAGAGTCTTCTATGTGCTAGGTATAAAGTATAAATAGAGGTTATAGGGGTACGTGCGTAGGTGTCTTGGGACGAACGTAAGTATAGGTTAAGAACATTAAAACGCGTAGGGACGTAAGAACGGGTAAGTCCCATAGTAGTCGCGGTCCCTAATATCCTATTAATAGAGGGTAGTTTTGGTTTATTTTCCGGCTAAATAAACTATTTTTATTATATGTTTAGCCAAATATTAAAGTAGGATATCTATTTTTGGCTAAGGATTATATTATAAAACTCGGCCGTCGAAAACGGACTCCGCACCTGTACGTGGTGACGGCTACGAACGTGGGTCTTCGAAGTTCAGACTCAGAGCCAACGCAGAGACGTCGCATAGCGTGCGGATAGGACCTGGTGGTGGTTGTGAGCGTTGTGGGCGGTGGTGAAAATTTTTTAGATGGTGAGATCTCGAAAACCACTACTGTTGGCCCTCTATAATTTAACTACTACGCTGTTCTCCTACCCAGGGCACCTATACGATCCAACATGGATGAACAGCATTTAATAACATCCCCTAACCCCCAACAGAAAGCATTAACAACCTTATATTAACAAACGGACGAGCGCGAGCGAACGAATAAGCAAATATACGGCCCCTTCTAACCCCCAGGGCGATCGCCCGCGGAGCATGCGGTCACTCGCCGTACTGCCATACTATGCTTTGCGAAAGTATTGCGAAAATTAAATTAAGCGAGCCCCGCCCACACAGCATTGAATTTAGGTGATCTCACCATACAAATTGTATGACTACCATGCATACTACGCTTGCAACGCTTATATCTGCCTTCTATGCCTAAAAGGATTCCTAAATGGCAGCTCCATTAAATTTTAGTAGCTTTTCTATTTAATTGGACGGTTAAATGTATTGCGGCAGCTACAAAGTTATACCTTTCGACTATATACCATATCCAGCTTAACTTGGACCTCTATGGAGAGCCATATCCCCCCCCAAATCTTAGAATTGGGCGGCCAAGTGATATACAAGCAGAACATAAGCAAGTTCGTGATATATGACATCATAGTGTTAGGTGTACTAATCACATATATAGGCACTTCTTGCCTACCTAAAGGATCGCCCTACTACCTACCTTAATAAGATGGCCTGGTTCCTATAGGACAATTACAATATTGCAGTATTAATATCGTCAATATGGAGGGCTCTTAAGCGTAATAGGTGGAGTAGGAAGGTTGTATAGTGTAGAGCACGGGAGTAATCTAAGGATCTTTATGCTGCCTGGAAGGGACGCTAATGTATATAGGACTCTAATCGCCTTATATTTATTAACGAGTTAGGCGCCAATAAGAGGACTAGTTATAGGAAGTTTAGTTAAAGCCCTATAAACCTTCCTGCGATTGATATAGTATTAATTAAGCGCTTAGAACGGTGGAGTATTTTACCTGTATATTTACTTAACGGCTTCCTCCCTAGGACTCTTATATGGCAAGGCTTAATTACTTCTAAAATATTTAATACCTGGATTAAGTCTTCTATTTTGCTATAATATATACCCAGTTATACAGTCTTAGTATTAGATAACGCCTTAATATATAAGAGTTAGGTAAGAGAGTAATTATATATATATTATAACTATATAACCTAACTAGGTATAGGAATTTGTGGAGCTCTACGCTGCCGCTAATATCTCTATTGAGTATCTTCCTCTATACTGCCTAGAGTTTAACCCAATTAAGCTTTCCTTTTACGACTTAAAGGCATGGATTTGACTAAACGTTTACTTAATTTAGGACTATAAAAGCTTTAGTACGTTCCTGTAATTTAGATTACAGTGTATAGGAATCTGTTACTTAGCTTAAGGACACTTTTGATAGGCTAGCTACCTAGTAGTTAGAAGTGCGATCTTTTAGATTTAGGTAGTGCCCTTATAGAAATTAAAAACTTACTGTCCCTTTTAGTTTGCTTAAAAGGTCTTAAGCTTACGCCTTAATTAAGGCAGGAGGCCTGTTGCAAGGCTTAACTTATCTACCTATGCCTGCTTAGATATTCCTAAGCGGAGCGCCTCTAAGTTATAGAAGTTATTAATAAGTGTATTAAGAACAGTCTTAAGCTCTGCTATAAGCTTTAGAGTTGCCTAGCTAGGTCGCCTTTTTACCTAATTAAAGAATTTGTGAAGCCTCTCCTCAGAATCTAAGTCGCTATTAATAGGGCTAGTTGGCGGCGCTACTGGCGTTGCCTATATAGTAGCTACTGGCGTTAGAGTTACCGGAGGCTGCTAAGGTGCTTATATAGGTGCCTAGTATGGATTCTGTTA